>ENA-ORXI01001281-ORXI01001281.1-sediment-metagenome-genome-assembly--contig:-NODE-1281-length-19754-cov-10.675001_pt1 | contig 19754 bp, 21 predicted proteins | sample MGYA00237861_ERZ511468 | MGnify/ENA primary metagenome ERZ511468 (study PRJEB26299, sample SAMN06266213) | sediment metagenome | isolation source: Hudson Canyon methane seep mesocosm | place...
CATCAGTCGGTGCATCAGTTGGTGCATCTGTCGGTGCATCAGTCGGTGCATCAGTCGGTGCATCAGTCGGTGCGTCTGTTGGTGCATCAGTCGGTGCGTCTGTTGGTGCATCAGTCGGTGCGTCTGTTGGTGCGTCAGTCGGTGCATCCGTTGGTACATCTTGAGTTTCTTCATCTACATCGGGAAACTCAACGGCAATGCCTGTGGTATCAAAGCCTGATGTTACCTCTACTTCTGGAGCAAGATAATCAACAATTACTGCTGATGATCCTTCATTACCACCTGCATTCGCGCCTGCACCTGCTGCAGTTGCTTCACCTACTTGGGTTGGGTCAACACCATCTAGTAATGCTTGTTGTAGAGCATCAACATCTGAAGCGACATCTTCTGCTACGATTGTAGGGGCGGTTGTGTCAAATGCTTCACCATCTAATAGTGCTTGTGAGTTACGCCCCAAGTCCATGATGCTACCATCGGTAAATTCAATTTCAACAGCGCCACTTGTTCCTGTTGATACAACTTCATCAGAAAAAACAGGATCAAGAGCCTGTAATTCACGAGTAGAACCGTCTGGTGCTGTCGCAGTTGCGGTACCAATGAGTGTTTTAATAATACCGATTTGAGTAGCCATGAGCTCTCTCCAAAGAAAACGTAAATCATTAAACTGATACATTTATCAATTTATTGGCTGTAGTTTGCTCCTTTACAAAAAGAAAACATATTGTACTTTGGTACTAATTTGAATTTTTTACGTGAACTAGCTTACAATTATATGAGATGACTTTCAGAATGACTCCGATTAAATAGCTAATTTTTAAGACTGTTTATGCATTTATTGTAATCAATAAGACACTGCTGGTACATTATTTAGCAGACTTCCAGTCAGCTGATATTATCAAATCATTCTAAACAAAACTATTCATAAAACGTAAACTACGCACTATTTATCCAAAATACTGAAAACTTATGAATAAAGCCATCTTATACAGCTTCCGTCGCTGCCCTTATGCGATGCGTGCTCGACTTGCTATTGCTGTAAGTGGAGTTCAAGTTGTCCTGCGTGAAGTAGAGCTCCGAGATAAACCTCAAGCATTGTTAGATCTATCGCCCAAAGCAACCGTCCCCGTATTAGTCACGGTAGAGAAAACGGTTATTGATGAGAGCATTGATATTATGTTTTGGGCATTACGGCAAGGTGATTCTGCCGATAATTTAGAAACACTAAATGAGCTGGACCTTAATACGGCAAAACAGATGATTCACCATAATGATAATGAATTTAAATATTATCTAGATCGATACAAATATGCTGATCGCTATCCTCAAGAATCACAACATTATTATCGACAGCAAGCAGAAAGAACACTGCTCATATTAGAAAAGAAACTAGCCCAAAATACGTATTTACTAACATCAACATTAAGTCTTGCTGATCTGGCAATATTTCCCTTTATTCGCCAATTCGCCTTTGTTGATAAAACTTGGTTTGATGCCTCACCCTATCCACATTTAAAACGCTGGTTAGAAGTATTAATATCTATGCCTTTGTTTGAACTTATCATGACCAAATATCCTAAATGGCAACAAGATGATCTAGATCAGTTTTTTCCCGATAATCAAGATATTTAGACTGGTTAGTTTTTAATATCTGACCACTATGAGCCCGAGTCAATTAATGATTTCCACTGTTGCAATCGACGTTGTGTTTCAGGGTTAATACCATAGGTTTCAATTGGTTTAATGACAGCTTGAACGTCTGGTTCAACTTTAGGTGTAGATGAACACCCCACCAAGAACATTAAAATTACTACAATTAAAAACCGGCTTATAGCTTCTCCACGTTCAAATAGTCTGCCGCATTCTGTTGTGCTGACAAATAGGGTATTTCACCTAGTAACGGAGCAGAAATAGTATGTTCAAGTGTAGTAATGATCTCTGCAGATTGTGGATTTTCCTCCACATTATTTGCTATCCAACCCGATAGTGATAATCCAGACTGTTTGATTGCTTCAACAGTTAATAAGGCATGATTAATACAACCCAAACGAACTCCCACCACTAACACGACAGGTAATGCTAGTCTTTTGGCCAAGTCAGCCATTGTTTGTGACTTGTTGATTGGGACTAACCAGCCACCAGCACCTTCAACAACTACGGCATCAGCTTGATTTTGTATTAATTCAAAGTGCTGTTTTATCAACTCTAAATCAATCTCAACACTCACTTGTTTTGCAGCAATATGGGGGGCTATAGCAGGCTCGAAGGCATAAGGATTGACTAAGTCATAAGCTAAATCAACATCGGCCTGCTGACGTAGTTTCATCGCATCATCATTACGCAGGCCATCCGCAGTCATCTCACAACCGCTAGCAATCGGTTTCATGACTGCAACCTTTTTTCCTTGTTGTTGCAATACTTCAACCAATGCCACACTGAGTCGTGTTTTACCTACTTCAGTATCTGTTCCCGTGACAAAAATACTGTTCATTTATTGTTTCCGTCGCTGAATTTGGCTAATCGGAATACGTACTTCGCCATCATGATGTTGCTGTTTCACTTGACCACCCCAGGCATGACCATAAACAACTTCGTAAGTGGCAGGTAAAAGCCCGTCATTTCGGAATACTTCATATGCATCAGCAACACGTTTAATGGTCTGTTTTCCAGTCAAACCAGGTCGTCTACCCGTGTTTACATTACGAGCACCCAAGACTTTTAAATCTTTCATTAAAGCCATCGATGTTGCATAAGTGAGTGTATAACGATCAGTATCTAAAACGGGTTCTGCAAGACCTGCTTCCATCATCGCTTCACCCACATCATGCATATCGTAAAACATATTTACATGTGGATAATCATCGACTTCAGCCCATGCCATACGTAATTCGTGCAAAGTATCAGGACCTAATGTTGTAAACATCAATAAACCATCAGGGCGTAATACTCGCTGAATTTCAGCAAAGCTCATTCTAGGATCACACCATTGCAGTGCTAAGTTTGCAAACACCAAATCCACACTATTATCTGCCAAAGGTAAACTCTCAGCATCTCCAGTCAAATACATTGGCTTTTGTGCACTTGGTAACCAGCGTTTCAAACCTTGGCTTTGACTAAAGCACTGTCTAGCATGCGCCAGCATTGCCGGAGCAATATCTACTGCCAATAACTCCGCCTTGGGGTAACGCTGAGCTAATAAAGCTAAATTTCGCCCAGTACCCACGCCCAAGTCTAATATTCTCTCAGGTTGTAATGTGACTAATGACAAGCGATCTAATAACTCATCGCCGGTTTGACGCTGCAATATAGCAACATCATCATATTGTGCAGCAGCCCGACCAAATGATCGTGCTACTAAGTCTTTATTGGGAAGTTCATTAGTCATTTAAAAAGGGTTCAATCTCATGTTGGCATTCACTAGCTTGAGAAATAAAAGGTGCATGTCCTGCACCGCTCAATAATGTTGTCTCTATTTTCGTGTTCAGCTGCGTAGCTGCCATCAGCATATCTTGGGGGATCAAAGTATCTCGATCGCCTAAAATCATTTTGACTGGGCATTGCAGTGTGGATAATTGTGCTCTCATATCTGTTTCAATCAGTAACGCTAATCCTGCTTGCAAAGCCTCAAGATGTGGAGGTTTCTCAATGGCTAACTTTTCAGCTAATTGTCTAATCGTACTTCGACCCTGTGCTGAACCACGTGCTTGCAAGAAAAGAAACCCTTGCAAAGTCTCAATTTGATGTTCATTCAAATTCTTGGCAAATGTTTGAAATATTTGAGCATCCATTGCACATGACCAAGCATCAGTTTGCACAAAACACGGTGTTGCCGCCATGAGTACTAATTTACTAACACGCTCTGGAAAACGGTCTGCAAAGGCAATACTAATTAAACCGCCTAATGACCAACCTAGCCAATGAGCAGTTATTGGACATTGATGTGCCAACTCATCCAACAAGACATCGAGATCTAAGGCGTTCTCTTGCCAATCACTTTGGCCATGTCCCGGTAAGTCGACTAAATGTAAGGTGAAATGTTTTGCTAACTCTTCAGCTAAATTATGCCAAACAGCACTATGCATACTCCAGCCATGCAACATCACTAAGTCAGGACCTTGCCCCATTACTTTAATGTGCATAAGCAGCCTCTAAGGAATCAAGTAATTGAACCACGTTTTGCTCACTATGATTAGCCGATAAAGTAATACGCAATCGTGCCGAGCCTTCAGGAACCGTAGGTGGCCTTATCACACCGACCAATATGCCTTTCTCTTCCAAAGCTTTGCCTATTTTTATCGCTTGTTTATCATCACCAATTAATACCGGCTGTATCGGCGTTAATGAATCCATGATATTCAAACCAAGTTCATTCGCCCCTGCTCTGAATTGGCTAATTAATGTCTGTAATTTTTCCCGGCGCCAATGTTCTTCTTCCACCAGCTTTAAACTGGCTAATGTGGCTGCAGCAATAGCTGCTGGTTGAGCTGTGGTATAAACATAAGTTCGTGCTTGCTGAATTAAGGTATCAATGACCTCATCGTCAGCAGCAACAAAGGCACCCGAGGTTCCAAATGCCTTTCCAAATGTGCCCATAATAAGCGGATAATCTTGTTTTTCTATCTGCCAATGTTCAATACTGCCACGGCCCTTTTCACCTAATACTCCAAGACCATGAGCATCATCAATCATCACGGCGGTATTATTCTGTTTTGCTAAGCTTAATATGTCGGCTAAAGGGGCTAAGTCACCATCCATGCTAAACACACCATCCGTCACAATCATGCGATGATTAGCCTGTTCAGATTGCTTTAATCGTTTTTCTAAACCTGTCATATCAGCATGTCGATAGCGGGTTTGCTGGGCAGCAGATAGACGACCACCATCTAATAAGGAAGCATGATTAAGTTTATCTTGAATAATGACATCATCACGGCCCATCAAACCATCAATAATGCCCAAGTTGGCTTGATAGCCCGATGAAAATAATAGAACTTTTTCTTGGCCTGTAAATTCAGCTAATGCCTCTTCTAGTTCTTGATGATAGTGACTATGCCCTGTCAGTAAATGAGCTGCACCACTACCTACACCCTCTTGTTCTACAGCATCAATAAATGCTTTTTTTAGGCTAGGATGACTTGCCAAACCAAGATAATCATTACTGCAAAATGACAGCAGTTTTTTCCCATCAATTTCAATATTTACACCTTGCTCACCAAGACGTGTTCTTTGTTGACGGTATCTTCCAGCTGCTTTTCGCCCCGCTAGATTTTCAACTAATTGTGCTGACCAAGGCAAACTTGCCATTTAATTAATCTCGATTTTAAAAATGACTCCGTCATTCCGCTAAGCTTTTAGCCGGAATCCATTTTACACGCTATAAATTCCCACTAAATACATGTGAGAATGACGAGAAATTTAATGACTACACGCTTCCTTGGCAGGTGCAGAGTGTTGACCAATTACCGTATTAATACCTAAGCGGCTAAACAATTTCTGATCATGCTCTGTACCCGGGTTATCCGTAGTCAACAACTTCTCACCATAGAAAATAGAGTTTGCACCGGCAAGGAAACACATTGCTTGTAACTCATCACTCATGCTTTCACGGCCAGCAGATAAGCGTACAAAAGATTTAGGCATCATCAAGCGAGCAACCGCAATCGTGCGTACAAATTCTAAAGGATCAATGTCATCATTTTCTGCCAATGGCGTACCTTCAACTTTAACTAATAAGTTAATGGGTACACTTTCAGGATGACTAGGCATATTTGCCAAGCCCATTAATAGTCCAGCACGATCTTCACCGCCCTCGCCCATACCGACAATGCCGCCACTACACACATTAATATCAGCATCACGTACATAACTTAATGTATCTAAACGATCTTGATAAGTACGCGTACTAATCACATCACCATAAAATTCTGGTGAGGTATCAAGATTATGATTGTAATAATCTAAGCCCGCTTCTTTCAAGCGTATTGCTTGATGTTCTTCTAGCATGCCTAATGTGACACATGTTTCTAGACCCATGTCTTTAACACCTGTCACCATCGTAGCAACACGTTCAAGATCACGATCTTTCAAGTTACGCCATGCAGCACCCATGCAGAACCGGCTTGCGCCCGTTTCTTTAGCGTGGGCAGCATTTTCTAATACTTTATCAAGCGGCATTAAAGGTTCAGCTTTAACAGCAGATTCATGATGAACACTTTGCGGACAATAACCACAATCTTCAGCACAACCACCCGTTTTGATACTTAATAAAGTACTGACTTGTACTGCATTTGGATCAAAGTTTTGACGATGAGCTGTTTGAGCACGGAACATTAAATCAGCAAAAGGTAAAGCATATAGCGCTTCAACTTCTGCTAATTTCCAGTCGTGACGAATAATTTGATCGGTTTCTGTTTGATTTTCAGGCATGATGTCACTTCATTATATTTGAAAGGATTCGGAGTTAATGAACTCGCATTTCGAGCAATTATACAGCAATCTTCTACCAATACCGTGCAGGCTTTGTGGCGTGTCTTGCCAACATCACGCTTTATGTGATGCTTGCATTAATGATTTGCCATTATTAGGTCACGCTTGCCCTCGCTGTGCAATGCCCACACCGCATTCTCAACTCTGTGGCCGATGTCTGAATAAGCCGCCCCAACAAGACTTCAGCTTTAGTTTATTTCCTTATCAAGAGCCCATTAAAGGTTTGATAGCTGATTTTAAATATCACGACAAACTTTATCTTGGTCAATTATTTGCCCATTTAATGACTAAACCATTAAGTCATCGACATTTACCTCAGCTGCTCATCCCTATTCCATTACATTCCAAACGATTACGGCAGCGTGGTTATAACCAATCATTAGAACTCGCAAAAGCATTGTCAAAAAGCTTAAATATTCCTATCAGTAATCAATTTTTAACTCGAACTAAAAACACAGCGCCACAAGCATCATTACCTTTTGAGCAACGCAAAAATAATATTCAACACGCATTTTCACTCATGAATGAAAATATTCCATCACATATAGCACTTATCGATGACGTGCTGACTACAGGCCATACAGCGAATGCTGCCGTAAAAACACTTAGACAAAAAGGTGTAGAAACAATTGAGGTATGGACAATTGCTCGCACAATAAGACATGATTAGCATATACTCAAATTACTTGAGGATGCAGGTTTCAGAGCTTAGCACGAACGTCAGAGCAAGGCGCAATGTGAAGGTAATGGCTAGCCCTTGTCAAACATTGCAACGCGGCGCTGGCGTTCGTGCTAAGCTCCCATAGGGCAAGAGGATAAGCCACACTCTTCGTCGTTATAAATCATTACATTAGAATGACTAATGCCTCAGATTCATGCCTAAAATAGCGTGACTTCTTCTCTTGCTGAAAACTGTATCTTCAAGTAATCTGGGTATATATCAATTAAATATGACCTTTACTGACTCATAAAATGCCACCTAATTCTGAATTATTACAAGCCAAACTTGATGCGCTTCTGCGCATAGCTAAAAATAATGATCAGAAGCAAAGAAACTTCCAAGAATATGAATTAAGTCTATTAAATAGCTCGGGCTTATTTAATCTACTAACTATTATTCTTGAACGACATTTGGACAAGTTCCAACTGACCGAAGTCACTTTGCTATTGCTTGATCCTGAATATGAGTTTCAGCGTTTATTATCCTCGCAAGCCCAACCTGAATCATGGCAAGGACGATTATTATTTACTGATAGCGAACATGATCTCAAAGAAAATTATCGGGTTTGGCACAAAGCTAATTTAGCTGAGTTCACGCCTAAACTTCATCAAGCCTTTTTTCCAAACCATACTGGACTTGCTTCAGTCGCCATATTACCGTTAATGCGCCAGAATAAATTAATGGGTAGTTTAAACTTAGGAAGTCTTAAAAAAGATAGGTTTCAGGCCAATATTGGCACCCAGTTTCTTGACCACCTAACCGCGGTTATTTCAGCCTGTATTGAAAATGCACGCTTACAAGAAAACATCAAACAGTTAGGCTTACGTGACCCATTAACAGGTATTAATAATCGACGATTTTTTGATCAACGTGTCGAAGAAGAAATGACCTTGGCCCAACGTAATAACACAGATTTATCATGTTTATTTATTGACCTTGATCACTTCAAAAAAATTAATGATTCTCATGGTCACCAAGCAGGTGATGAAGTTTTAAAACGTGTTGCTCAAATTTTTAATGAAACCATGCGAACAAGTGATGTATTAGCGCGTTATGGTGGAGAAGAATTTGTAATCTTACTTGCCAATACGAGCAGTCAAGATGCTTATGATATTGCCGAAAGACTACGAAATATTGTCTCTGAAACACGCTTTGCTATTTCTCCGTCAATATCACTCAATGTCACCTTATCCATTGGGCTTTCAACGCTAGATAGCAATAAACATATTACCACGACACAGCACCTTGTTAGCTTTGCTGATCAGGCTGTCTATGCTGCTAAAGAATCTGGAAGAAATCGAGTTCATCGGGCGAATTATTCCTAATTGACAACAGTCTATTATTTGGAGAATAAACTCTATGACAGATCGTATTGAAGAATTAGTCGAACAAATAAAACAACTCGAAGATGATTTAGGTACTGAACTTCATCGACATGAAGAAGCACTACTTTTCAAGTTAAACGGTAAGAAAGTCGAATTTGAAAACAGTGTCAAACAAGCTCACAGACGACTAAAAACAGGTGTTCTACCATGGTTATTTGGGACTAGACCTCTCAACCTAATTACTGCCCCAATTATCTACAGTATGATTATTCCTCTACTGATCAGTGATCTCTTTGTTAGCTTCTACCAGCTAAGCTGCTTTCCTATTTATAAAATTACAAAAGTTCGTCGTAAGGATTACTTCATCTTTGATCGGCATCACCTTGCTTATCTCAATGCATTTGAAAAATTGCATTGTTTTTACTGTTCCTATGCCAACGGATTGATTGCCTATATAAGTGAAATTCTTGCTCGTACTGAACACTATTTCTGCCCAATAAAACATGCTCGAAAAGTACTAAAGACTCACGCTCATTACCGCTATTTTATTCCCTATGGCGAGGCTGATAATTACCATGAAAAACTCGAAAAGTTCCGACGTAAACTGGCTAAAGAAAAATAATCGCACTTGGATGACGGATTAAAATTGAATAATGCCCTTTAGAACGTGAAGCCCAACCACGAATTTCTAATTGTTTACCGATATAACTATCTAGGTCAGGAAATAATTCCAGATTCTCCTTCGGGATCCGTATATCAACCTTTTCGTTTAAAATGAGTCGACTATATTTCCGTGTTAGTTTTACCTTTTTGGGTGAAGCTATAAAACGGTGCCAACCTGACATTTTACTAGATTTTGATAGCTTTTCGACTGGAATTGGCAGATAAGAGGCCATCCCCCAAATTCCTAGTTGTTGCTGTGAAGCTAAATCTTCAGCCTCTTGTAACTGATCAACATAACGTAAGTTAGGAGGGATAATACTCAATGTCGCTAGGCCTTCTCGAACAATTTCTACATTGAGATGTTCGCCGTTTTCTAAAAATAGATGAGCTAATGAGCGATTATATTTATCTTTCTTTTGTTGATCATATTCTAGAAAAACAAAGCCCTGCTGTAGTTTATCTTTTAACCACTGTTTGGCTGTTTGGCCGCCCTCTTCACCTTGACGATAATGACTTTCTATTTCAGGTGTATTAAGTCCAAGTAAACGAACACGATCATCATTCTCTAATACAATCGTATCGCCATCATAAATACGCTTTACATGATGTTTATAACGATATATTTTCGCCTCAGACTCGATAAGTGTGGCATCAGTAGAAGGCTTGTCAGAAAAACTAATTTTTCCATTCTCATCTTGATGACGAAATATGTCTGCCAAAACGAAATCAGCCTGCATAAGCAGGCCAATTACTATTAATCCATTAAGTAGTGTTCTCATGGAGATATTCTCGCACAAAAGTAATCGTGTTACTCGGAAAGTAGTTTTTATCGTAGCGAGGTAAAAAGACGAAGCGTACTGATATTAGCGTACGTTACTCCATGCTGAACCTAGATCAAGTTTTTCAAACCAAGATAAGAATCGCTCTACATTATCACCTTTAAAAATAGCACCATGTTGAGGACAGAGCATCTCTACATCACGTTTACGCACCTCTGCAATCCAACGCATTTTTGCAGTATTAGATGGCATCCAACGACGATGGAAATACTCCATATATTGAGTATGTTGATCAAAATCGGTTACAAATAGTTCTGTAAAATCCTCAGGTAACATTGCCGCTCCGATATCACCTGAAAAGAAAATCTTAGACTGCGGGTCGTAAACAGATAAATTCCCAGATGAATGCAAATAATGAGCAGGCACTACTTCGAGCTCATGGCCCGCTAAATTAATGATGCCACCTTCATCAGGGATCGGACGAATATTTTCAAGCTTCACACCAAAATGAGTAATAAAACTGACCCAAATTTGAGGCATATAAACAATTAAGTCTGGGTTAGCTTGGATCCATAATGGTAATGATGAAATAACGTCAGGATCTTGATGCGATGCAAATATTGCTTCAACATTAGCGAGTTCAAAATGTTTTGAAAATTCAGCAGCGACGACCGAAAAGTTTTCAACACCACCTGGATCAAGTAACAATCCTTGGCCATTATGTTGAATTAGATAATGGTTAGTATCAATCACTTCTTCACGTCGTTCGGCATCACGTCCCATCACCATCCAGCTATGATTACTTTTTTTATACAGTTGTTCAACGCGCATAAACAAGATACCTCTGATTATTTTGTTGTTTCTCTATCGCATCAGATAAATCACGTAGGAGTGATCTTTGTCGTGCAGATTGTAGCCTGAGCTGACTAACGAGTTCTCTTAACATCGATGATACTGCCTCAAAACTCACGCCATGCTCGCCTGCACTAGCGGCCTCGACGGAAGAACATACGGCAAGGTATTCACCCTTCTTAACTAAAATGGCTATCGGAGATAATAGGTTTGCTAACATCCCCAAGTTACTACTCAATTTATGATTATTAGATCTGAGCTCATCTGCAACTAGGTGATGGCCTCGGTCAAAAAATTTTGTTGATGAAGTGATTTTCTTATCTTCTAAGCGATCTGCTAAATCCATATAAATCATATAATGAGAGAACTGTTTTACTAATTGTGAAGCTAATTTAACAATTTCACCAATCACTTTCTGAGTATCACCGATACATTCAGATACTTCATCTCCCAGTAATTGAATATCTTGTGTCAGTACTCGAAAGGCATTCCCTTCGGTACCAGCTCTTGCAGCACTGCTCACTGCATTTGATGATAACAAATGCATTTGTTTTGCTAATGGCACAAGCTTATGTAATTCGGTATTCAAGCTCACGCATTGACGAAAGATAGTGTTGTAATCATCCCCCATCCTACGTGTATATAAATTTCCGCCCACAGCTACCTCATTCAAGTCTTAAATTGTTGCATAATGAATAACAATACCAATAAATAATACCGCACCAACCCAGTTATTATTAACAAAGGCATGCATACACTGTGCCGCTTGTTTATCTTTAGTAATTCGTTGCTGATATACAGATAAAATGGCTGCAGCAAGAATTCCTAGATAATAGCTAAGACTCATTTCTAACTGACTACCCACTAAGAGCATAATGAATAAAAAACTAGCCTGTAAAATACCGATAATAACTTTATCATCATCACCAAATAAAATTGCCGTAGACTTCACGCCTGCCAACAAATCATCTTTACGATCAGCCATGGCATAAAATGTATCATAGGCTGTTGCCCATAAGACATTGGCCAAAAACAATAGCCACGCAATATTAGGAACAGAGTCTGTTTGAGCAGCAAATGCCATTGGAATCGCCCAACCAAATGCAGCGCCTAGATATACTTGTGGCAAATATGTATAACGCTTCATATATGGGTAAGTAGCAGCCAAAAACAAGCCTACAACTGACATTAGAATGGTCATCATATTGAGCTGTAAGACTAATATAAAGGCAATAACACCTAGTCCCGCAAACAACATTAATGCTTGTTTTGGCTGAACAGAACCTGTTACCAAAGGTCGATTTAATGTTCTTGTAACCAGACCATCTACATCCTGATCAGCATAATCATTAATGACGCAGCCAGCACTTCGCATCAATACCACACCTAAAGTGAAGATAATTAATACCGTTAAATCAGGCTTGCCGTCTGCTGCTATCCACAAGGCTGACAAGGTGGGCCACAGTAACAATAAGATGCCAACAGGTCGATCTAAACGCATCAATTTAATATAAGGTAAAACCCTGCTTAGTGATGTATCCATTACTCACTCCCCACTAAAGTCGGCAAAAATATCTCATTCACAAGCAAGATTTTGCCGCTCAAATAAAAGTGCGAACGTCGTCCCCATAGTTTATCTGGTCGATAATTTTCTTCTAACAATGCCATTTCATATAACCATTGCCCAGGCTTGATACACGCAACTTCTATTGGGCCACGTTTTACCGTTGAGTCAGTAAATAATAACTCCCCCAAAGGTTTGTTTCCCAAACTATTAAAACGATGTTTCATTACTTGAAAGGTATCTAAAGGAATCACTGTGCGAGCATACACATTAGCTTGTCCACCATCCATTAATCTGACTTCACGCTGATAGGTCATTTGTGTTGTTGGAATAGCTAATAATTGGCATTCATCAGGCAAAGGTCGCATCCAACTATTGCCTAATAGCTGAACTGAAAAATCAACATCATTATACTGCTGTAAACGTCTTGTTAGTGAACCCGTATCCGTCAGCCATGATGCCAACTCTTTAGGCATTAATCGCTTTTGTGGTCTATGCCATCGGGTCCATTCTTTTATTTCACTCATACCTGTCCAAATTCTAGTTTATGTCCAAACCAACGATTAATTAATGCTTCTGTTTTTTCTGGTGCGGCCTGAACAAAGGCATCTGCTGCGTCTGACATCACTGCGAGTAAGTCTTCATCTTCCAGTAAATTAGCCACTCTAAATTGAGGCAATCCTGTTTGCCGAGTTCCTAATAACTCACCAGGACCGCGTAATTCTAAATCACGTTGGGCAATGACAAAACCATCAGTACTATCCCGTAAGCAACTTAAACGTGATTGACCATTCTCTGATAAGGGGCCGTGATACATCAAGACACAATGACTTTGCACGCTACCTCGCCCAACACGGCCTCGTAACTGATGTAATTGCGCTAGACCTAACCGTTCCGCATTTTCAATTACCATCAGACTAGCATTAGGCACATCAACACCCACTTCAATTACAGTCGTTGCCACCAATAAATCAACCTCACCGACCTTAAACGCTTTCATCACCAGTTCTTTTTCAGCAGATTTCATTCTGCCGTGCACCAGCGCTATTTTTAAATCAGGCAAAGCATCTTGCAACTCTGTAGCAGCATCTTCTGCTGCCTGACATTGTAAATGTTCAGACTCTTCAATCAATGTACACACCCAATAAACCTGTCTTTTTTCCTGGCAGGCAATATGTACTCGCTCAACAATATCACCACGACGTGAATCAGGCAGTACAACCGTCTTAACAGGACGTCGACCTGGTGGCAATTCATCTATTATAGACACATTCAAATCAGCATAAGCTGTCATGGCTAATGTTCTAGGAATAGGGGTTGCTGTCATGACAAGTTGATGAGGGAAACTGTCGCTACCTCGGCCTTTATCCCGTAATGCTAGGCGTTGATGCACACCAAAACGATGTTGCTCATCAATAATGACTAAGCCTAAATTATTAAACACTACTTCATCCTGAAATAAAGCATGTGTTCCCACTGCAACTTGAGTCTTTCCTGAACTAAGATCAGCAATGACTTCTTTTCTCTGTGAAGCCGTTTGTTTTCCTGCACACCAACCAATGGTCATGCCTAATGGTTCAAGCCATGTTTTGAAGGTTTGTAAATGTTGCTCAGCCAATAATTCTGTTGGCGCCATCATCACCGCTTGATAGCCAGCTGATACTGCTTCGACCACCGCTAAAGCTGCGACTACTGTTTTACCTGACCCCACATCACCTTGAACCAAACGTTGCATCGGAATGGCTTGTTTTATATCGGCTAAAACTTCGTTAACAACACGTTGTTGTGCCTTGGTTAAAGGAAAAGGAAGTTGATCTAATAATTGTTGTCGATGACGTGAGTCACCTTGCAAAATAACAGCTGAATGATGCTGCACATCTGCCCTTACTTTTCTCATACTAATTTGTTGAGCTAATAATTCTTCGTAGGCTAAGCGACGTTGATAGGGATGTTTTCGGTCTAATAATAGCTGTACATCAACATCAGGTGGTGGTCGATGTACATACTGCAAAGCCTCAACTAAAGAAGCCTCTGCGACCGAGTGCAATCGTACCGTATCAGGTAATAGTTCCGGCAAACTATCTTTATCTAAACAGTTTAATGCTTGCGTTATTAATTTTCGAAAACTGAGCTGATGAAGCCCTTCTGTTGTCGGATAAATTGGCGTAAGTTCAGCATCAACTGCAACGATAGAATCTTTTTTGATTAACTCATATTCAGGGTGAACAATTTCTAAAGATGAAGGGCCACTACGCACCTCTCCAAAACAACGAATTTTTGCACCTTGAGCTAATTGTGTTAACTGCGTATTCGAGAAATGAAAAAAGCGTAAAACTAAAGAGCCGGTGCCATCTTCGAGGTGACACAATAATGATCGACGTCGGCCAAACTTTATTTGTGACAGTTTTATCGTTCCCTCAACCAATACTTCTTGCTGAGGTCTTAGCGAGCCTAAAGGCTGCAAGTGTGTGCGATCTTGATAGCGAAGCGGTAAATGAAACAGGAGGTCTTGAACCTGGACAATACCTAGTTTTTCTAGGCGCTCGGCTACTTTTGCCCCCACTCCTTTCAAAGCGGTAACAGGCTGTGATAAAGAAATTGTGTTTACCACAGCCTTTTTAGCCATTTTATATATTAAGCATCCAAGTGCATTACTGCATCCATTTCAACAGGGACTTCTTTAGGTAAAGAAGCTACACCAATCGCTGCTCGGGCAGGATAAGGCTGTTGAAAATATTCAGCCATAATTTCATTCACGGTACCAAAGTAGCTCAAGTCCGTTAAAAAGATATTGAGCTTAACAATATCTTGTAAACTTCCGCCGGCCGCTTCAGCTACAGCGGTTAAATTATCAAACACGCGACGAACTTGAGTAGCGAAGTCTCCTTCAACAACCGTCATAGTTTCTGGTACAAGTGGAATTTGCCCCGATAAATAAACAATATCACCGATTTTTACTGCTTGTGAATAGGTGCCAATTGCTTCTGGTGCTTTTGAAGTGTGAATAATTTCACGTGCCATCTTATGATTTCTCCATTTTAATAATGATTAATTTTTTCGACTAATACGTTCGATTGGCTCAACTCGTCTTAATCGTCGAATAACTTGTGCTAAATGCTGGCGACCCGTTACTTCTATCGTTAAGCGTAAATCAGAATAACCACCATCACGTTCATCGACAATAACATTATCAATATTAGAATTTGCCTCAGAAATAGCCACAGCAATTGTGGCTAATACACCACGTTGATTTTTGGCATGAACAATAATATCAACAGGGAATTCACGAACAACATCATCAGACCACGTCACATCTAGCCACTTTTCATTCTGAGTACGTAAGTTGACGGTATTCTTACAGTGCGCTTGATGAACTACAATACCTCGTCCAGCACTAATAAAGCCGTGAATTGGATCACCAGGAATTGGATGACAACATTTAGCAAAGCTGACAACGAGTCCTTCTGTGCCAGCAATAACTAGCGGTGCCGTAGGTTCTGGATCTAATGCTGAGCCACTCTGTGTTAATTTTTGAGCAACCACCAGTGCAGAACGATTACCTAAACCAAGTTCACCTAATAATTGCTCAAAACTATCTAGCTCAAGCTCTTCGACAACCTGAGTAATACGTTGGTCAGGTATCTCGGCTAGGGTACTTGAAAAGACATTAAGGTGTTTATTCAATAATCGTTGACCGAGCAGTTCAGCATCTTCATTACGTAGTTGTTTCAGGTAATGTCGAATAGAAGAACGTGCTTTTGCAGTCGTCACATAATTCAACCATGATGGATTAGGATGAGATTTTGGTGCCGTAATAATTTCAACAGATTGCCCCGTTTCTAACTTAGTACTTAAGGGCACTAAATGTCGACCAATTTTAGCTGCAACACATGAATTACCAATATCTGAATGCACAGCATAGGCGAAATCAACAACAGATGCTCCGCGTTGCATCGACATGATTTCACCTTTCGGAGTAAAAACATAAATCTCTTCAGGGAATAAATCAATACGCAGGTTTTCTAAAAACTCAGCAGAGTCTCCCGAGCCTTTTTGCATTTCGAGTATGCCTTGTAACCACTGCCTAGCAAGACGATGCGCTTGACTGCTGCCTTCACTTTCACCTGTTTTATACAGCCAATGTGCAGCAACACCGGCTTCTGCCATCTGGTCCATATCCCGTGAACGAATTTGTACTTCTATAGGTACACCATAGGGGCCAAATAAAACCGTATGTAATGATTGGTAACCGTTGGCTTTAGGAATAGCAATATAGTCTTTAAATTTACCTTGAACAGGCTTATATAAATTATGAACTACACCTAACATTCTATAGCAGGCATCAACATCATCAACCACAATACGAAAAGCATAAACATCCATAACTTCAGAAAAAGGTACTAGCTTATTCACCATTTTCTGATACAAACTATAAATGTTTTTTTCACGTCCTTGGATTTCAGCTGTTAAGCCTTCTTGCTCCATTCGCTCAAGTGCCGACTTTGTAATTTGGCTGACAATCTCTTTACGATTACCTCGAGCTTTACGAACAGCATCTGATAAAACACGATAACGTATTGGATATAAAACGTGGAAACCCAAATCTTCTAATTCGCAACGCATAAGATTCATGCCTAAGCGTTGAGCAATCGGGGCATAGATATCTAATGTATCGTGGGCAATACGGCGACGCTTATCAGGGCGCAGATGCCCTAAAGTCCTCATATTATGGAGTCTATCTGCTAACTTAACGATAATCACTCGAATATCCTGTGACATCGCTAAAAGCATTTTTCTTAAATTTTCAGCCTGAGCATGCTGCTGGGTTTCGAATGCCGCTTTGGCTAACTTCGTCACACCATCTACAAGTAAGGTTACTTCTTCACCAAACTCAACCGCCAATTCATCACGACTCACATCAGTGTCTTCAATGACATCATGTAATAAGCCGGCCATGATGCATTCATTATCCATATGCATCATAGTCAGCACATGAGCAACAGCTAATGGGTGAGTAATATAAGGCTCACCAGAACGGCGAGTCTGGCCTTCATGAGCCTCTTTTGCAAAATAGTAGGCTCGACGAAGATCTTCGACATGTTTTGTTTCTAAATAGTTTGACGCAGCAAAACACAGATCTTCGATGGTGAGCAACGGTTCAGCATCGTGAACCAGCTCAAGTTCCGCAGCAACTGTTGTTTTTTCACTCACAGTCTTTACGAGACGCTTACAGTGTCTAAATTGAAATTAACAAGATAGTGAGTCATAACTTGAACAGCGAGGTTTACTACTCAGCTGCTTGCAACTCTTCATCTTTAACAATGCTTACTTCAGCATGTTCACGTGCACTTGTTTTATCAAGAATACTCGCATCAATTAATCCAGCAGCGATTTCACGTAAAGCGATAACAGTATGCTTATCATTCTCTTCAGGAACTAAGGCTTCAGCACCGTTAGAAAGTTCACGCGCACGTTTTGCAGCAATCAATACCAATTGAAAACGGTTATCTACATTTTCCAAACAATCTTCTACAGTAGTACGAGCCATGATTCTATTCCCAAACGAAAACCGTGTATTTTACGAAAGTTCAGCACTTTAAGCCAGAAGTTCTATCAATAACTTCGCCTGCACTTGCTTCTGAACAGCTAAAGAATGTCGTCTTGCGGAAATAACCGCATTTAAATCTTTCAAAGCAATATCAAAATCATCATTCACAATTAAATAATCAAACTCAATATAGTGAGACATTTCATTGACAGAATCACGCATTCTACGGGCAATAATATCCTCATCATCTTGCCCTCGACCACGTAACCTCTCTTCTAAAGCCACCTTAGAGGGAGGTAAAATAAAAATACTCGTGCTATCTGGATAATTTTGGCGTACTTGCTGAGCGCCCTGCCAATCGATTTCCAAAATAACATCATAACCACGTTTCAGCTGTGCTAGAACTGATTCCGATGACGTAGCATAAGAATTATCAAAAACAGTGGCCGATTCAAGAAAAGCACCATCATCTCGCATTTGCGCAAATTCTTCCTGGCTAACAAAAAAATAGTCTTTGCCGTTCACTTCACCCTCGCGAGCGGCACGAGTCGTATGTGATACAGATAAACATACTTCTAATTGTTGATTAACCAAGGCATTAACTAAACTAGTTTTACCTGCACCTGATGGTGCTGCCACGATAAAAAGACTGCCACTCATAGTGTTTTCCTTATTCAATATTCTGAATTTGTTCACGCATTTGCTCTATCAACACTTTAAGTTCAACAGAATGACGTGTAGTTTCGGTATTAATTGATTTTGAACCTAATGTATTTGCTTCTCGATTAAGCTCTTGCATTAAAAAGTCTAAACGTCGCCCTGTTGGTTCATCACGCTGCAAGACATTTTGCACTTCGACAACATGACTTTGCAAACGGTCTAACTCTTCAGCCACATCACTTTTCTGAGCTAACATTACCATTTCTTGTTCAAGACGTTCAGGATCTAGTTGAACTTGCAGTTCAGCAACACGTTCTGCGAGGCGAGTGCGTTGTTGTTCTAAAATATCTGGCATCCGCTCACGTACATTAATAGCAATATTATTAATTTCAACACAGCGTTGGTCGATCATTTCTTGTAATGCCGTACCTTCTGTTTCTCGTGTTTCAATCAATTCATCTATTGCCTGACTTAGACTTGCCATCACCGACTTATTAAGTGCTTCTTGATCTAAGCTATCAGCTTGTAATACGCCTGGCCAGTGTAAAACTTTAAGCATATCAACCGGAGCAGGTCTCGTTGTTAATAAAGCCAGTTCATCACAATGTGCAATGATTGACTTGGCTAAATCATGGTCAATATTAAGTGACGATTGCTGATCTTCAGGTGTTTTATATCGTAAACTCGCATCGACTTTTCCGCGAGCTAACTTAGCCGAAAATAGCTTCTTTATTTTCATTTCTAAAGGGCGAAATCGCTCATCTAGACGTAAAGAGGTTTCAAGATAGCGATGATTTACACTGCGAATTTCCCAAGTTAAATCACCCTGTTCTGTCTGCTCTTCTCGGCGAGCAAATGCGGTCATACTTCGTGTCACGATTTATACCAAATATTTCTAAAAGAGACATCTTATCATCCAAGCCATAGATATACCCACAATCATTCAATTAGCGTTCGTGGTGAGCCTGTTGAACGAAAGCTTACACATATCATCCTTCGACAAGCTCAGGATGAACAACATTTCTATTCACAATCCTACATTTTAAATAGTTACGAGTATAATACCTCGATTATTTCAGAATTTTAAGGAAGTCCCTATGCGCCCAAGCGGTCGTCAAAACAACGAATTACGTCAAGTTACAATCACTCGCAATTACAC
>ENA-ORXI01001282-ORXI01001282.1-sediment-metagenome-genome-assembly--contig:-NODE-1282-length-19749-cov-9.012963_pt1 | contig 19749 bp, 9 predicted proteins | sample MGYA00237861_ERZ511468 | MGnify/ENA primary metagenome ERZ511468 (study PRJEB26299, sample SAMN06266213) | sediment metagenome | isolation source: Hudson Canyon methane seep mesocosm | place: USA:Hudson...
AAATGTTCATCAAGTGGAGCAGGGCTGCCTATAGATAATGAAAGTCCATGACAGATCATTGGATAACGTTGTGCAAAGTGGGTAAACTTTTTACCGAGAACACCGCCCATTTCCATCCAGTTTTCGGGGGCAACTTCAAGAAAGTCAGCAGGCTTATGGTCTAGTACATCGAGTTCATCCATAAAACTACGACGAAGTCCGAGTCCAGCTCCTGATACTGGGCAAGATGGTGTATTCATTATCAATTTCCTGATTAATAAGTTGTAGTCATTATGACAACTAAACTGGATAAATGTTACAAAATGCTTGTACTGTATTGAGAGTGGGAATCGTATATACCGCTTGGGGTGAGAATTATATATGCTGTTCGTGGTGAGAATTATATATGCCGTTCGTGGTGAGCTTGTCGAACTACGCTACTAGAGTAGACATCCTTCGACAGGCTCAGGACGAACGGAGTTTTTACTTACAAACCTAAATTTCAAGTCGCTTAGGGAGATTTAATCGCTCAACTATTTTTCAGGAATTTCAAACATTGTACGGTCAACACCCACGTTGCCTGTTGTTTTATCGAAAAGGTAAACAATAGCTTTGTAATGGCCTGCTTGTTCAAGTGTTGTTTTGCCAGAAAATAGGCCTACAGGGCCAGTGAAATCTAAATTGAGCTCTGCTACTTTCTGTTCATTTTGCATTAATATTGCAGTAGCTTCATAGTTTTTAGGATCCCAAGGGCCATCAGGGTAAATAGGGCAGCCACATAATAATGATGCCTTAGTGTAGATCTCAAGTTTTCCGCCCTCTAATACACGTGTCCATGCATCAACAATAAAGCCTGGCATATCAAGTGTAATACCATCACCTAGAATATCTTTACCTGGAATAACCCAGCTAGTTACAGTTGCTTCTTGAAGCGCTTGGCGGTAACCATAAGGCCCAAGCAATTTAAAGCGAAGTAGGCGAGGGCTAGTAATATCTACTTTAGCCAAGAAACCTGCGGTTTTATCATCGGTCATTACCTGGCCACGAGCAACAGGTTCTTTGATGATCGCTTTTGTGCTGCCTGTATCACCATTAATCCAACCAGTGTCAAGGATTTCACCCGTTTCTGCATCTTCAACAACAACTTTAACACCACCAACACTAGTGCCAATATATTTAGCATCAACAGCTTTGGCACGTACCATTACGCTAGTTTCTGTGGCAAATGTAGCACTCGTAAAAAGCAGGCCCAATGTGGCTACTGCAAATAATTTAGATCTTTTCATTAGATGTTTCCTTTAATGGGAGGCTGGCTACTATTATGCTTGAGTTTCAGGAGGAATGTCACTGCCTTCGCTCCAGAGATCAAAGCCTCCTAACATGGAGCTGTGGGTTAGAACCTTATCCACCATTAGGAAAACCCGATACTACACAGACTTAAACATCTACCAATATGTAATGTCATTTAATGAAATTACTTACATACACATTGGTATAGTTCAGCATCAACGAGAATATTAACGCTGTCCGCTAGTAAAGAGTAGGTTAATGTTCCAGCTGTTTTTTCATCAAACTTATTATTAGGAAGTGGATAAGAATCTTGAATCATAAATTCAGGTGGTCTTTCTGTTCGTTCTGTTTTAGATGATTTATCCGTATAGCTACTTTCATTTCTACCTAAATCAACAGGTGTACCATCACTATCGGCAACCTGCACATGACCAGAATGAACATCAACATATGTCCCTGGTCTAGTATTGTCTAATTGTATATATGAAAATAATTCATTCTCATTAGTAATAGCTACTTGATCAGGTCGTGGGCCATTCGTTTCTATATCGTCAATGTCTGTTGGCTTAGAGAACTTATCTTTGATGTAATTAGCATGAGGAGCTGATAACAATGTTGTACCTGCATCATTGGTTTGTGCAATAGTTCCTTGCCAAACCTTGCTGTGCAAGCCTTTTCCGCGTTCAAGTAAGTCAAAGCCAGTACCACGAATACCAATCGTAGCAACAGGGGTGTTAATTCCATATGCTTGTTCATCAGCCTTACCAATACTACCTGTTAATACACGCATGCCACCGGTGACTAAATTATAAAGCGCTTTGTTATTTTCACCAACTTCATTGAAATGATATTCTTTAATAGCAAATTGAGAGTCAGGTTCAAGCGTCATACGGCCTTTATCTTTAAATGCAATGACAGCATAGCCATTCTTCTCACTTGTTAATGTATCAGCGCTATATAAAGGTGCACCAACAGAAAGAGGGCGTTTGTCTTGTGTTTGGTTTTCTGTGTTGGCTGCAACAACTAAGCCCTTAATTTCAACAACCCGAGCAATGACTTCTTTTTTGATTATTGCCGCGCCTTTTTGCAGATTATCCTCCTCCACTTGGCAGCTTTGCTGTTGGCAAACACGTACTGAAAAATCAGCTTGTTGTGCTTTTATTGATGTATCAGGTGTGATGATTTGAAAATCTTCGGGGTTGTTGTTTGCAATATCGCCACTACTTGCACGAATTCCACCTTGATGTAGCTCAAATTTAGCAGTATCTTGCTGAGCCTGATGACGATACTGTGCAATTGAAAAACTGCTATTAGGTCTTACAGTAATTTTTGTATTATCCAAAAAGCTAATAACGACGAAACTACGTTCAGATGTTTGAATGTTATCGCCTTCAAAAACATCTGCATTCTGACCAAGAAGGCGAGGCTTTTGCCCTTCAGTATGTGCAGCTACTGTACCTCGAGAAAATGTAACGCTACCAACAGGTTCTGCAGCAAAGGCGGTGGTAGACGTAAGCAAATATAAAATGGTCCAGAAAAACAATTGGTACCATTGACTAGGTAAATGCCTTTGTTTATATGTTAGCGACATATTTGAATACCTGCGCTAACGTCATCCTCTAATATGAGGGATGCTAGGCTGGGTTCTTCAGCATTGTCAGGACCCGTTCCATCTTCATTTTCTGTCGTTGGCTCTTTTGGTTCAGGGAACCATGCTATTGGTTCTGGATAGGTAAATTCATCTTCTAATATGACTACAGTATCAATTTGAGCATCATTAAAAGGGATAACACTTGTTGGTGCAGTAGTAGATGGTATTGCTGTTGTTTGAGCAGTGAAAACACCGCCAAAAATACTGGTTGAATATTCATAACCGGCAGCGGTAAGGATAGATGAGAAGCTACCGTTTATGGTGCCTGCTGTTATGAAGTCAAAACTATCTCCAATCACCGCATTACCATCATAAGGCGTAATAGGAATAATATCTAAAGTTCCATCTAGCGAGGCCGTGCCAGTGACGAGTAATCGGTCATAAGCACCGATAGTTGTTCCTGCTGTTTCCATTAGTAATACACCAGCAGAACCTTGAGTATAGTTACCAGTTATGGATATATCTCCAGGTGAGAAACCAGGACGAACTGTTGCATTATTTGTCACGTTACCGACAATAAGGCCTGCACCACCTAATAATCCACCATTAAGTAGTATGGAGCTTGCTTGAACATTGCCGCCACTCAAAATAAGTTGTCCTGCAGTCTGTGTATAGTTTGCACCAAAGGCCAATGTACCACTGTTGGAAAATACATTTCCTGTATTAGTGAAGCTGCCAATATTTAGTTGAGATGTTCCAGTACCACCTGTTTTTTTGAATATACCATTGTTGATAATACTCGTTGCAATCAAGGTATTATCCCCTGATATGGTCACTGTGCCAGTATTACCAATTGTCACAACACCTCCTGAAGTAACTGAACCTGAACTCCAATTCAGATCACCGTCAATAGTGACTGCTCCACCTGAGGTAAAGTCGCCACCATTAATATTAAAGGTAGAGCCATCGGCAAGGTTTGCTGATGATACAGCGGTTAGTGAACCACCGGAAAGGTTATACGTTGCCCCCGAGGCTATATTTGTAAAAGGAGTAGTTATTGCCATTCCTGACTGGGTCACTGTGCCATTGATAGAGCCTCCTGTTGCACTGGTTAGGTCAAGCTGACCAGTTCCTGTTAATGTGCCGCCTGTCCAATTGAAACTTCCTAGTACATTAACTAATCCATTACCTCCAAATAGTCCACCTGATAGATCTAGTGATGTGCCTGTTGCAAAGGTGGAAGTATCGGTGAGTGCATCACCTAACGTTAGGCTGCCACCTGTGACTGATAGGTGCTCACTGGTATTGAAAGTGTTAAGTGATAATGTGCCAGCACTGGCATCAAATAGGATAGTGACATCACCCGCAAGCAAAGGCACCGTCACATCATAGCCATCTTGAGGCAATGTGGACCAGTTTGCAGGGTTAGACCATAGATAGGTTCCCGTTGTTGTCGGGCCATTCCATGTTGACGTGAAGCCTAAAGTACCCACTACATAATGAAAGAAATCATTGATAATGAGTGTTGTACTAGCACTGATTATTTCTACAATAGAGGATGTTGATGAAGCGACGCCACTAAAATCAATAATATTTGTTGAGGCTGGGATCCCTGTTAAACATGATGCTGAATTACATAGGATAAAATCAAATTCATCTCCAGCTACAGGTGTGTAAGCGAGTGAAACAAGCGATATGTCACCACCTGTAAAAGCAACAGTATCAGTACCCGTTTTAGTATCAATAATTAGATAATCATAGTCTGTGCCTGCTGTGCCTGGACTATTTGCCTCTAATTCTAATACTCCGGATGTTTGAGTATAGGATCCTTGGATGGCTAATGTACCTATAGCTCCTGTACCACCCGGTGCAACAATGCCTCCTTGATTAGTAACATCACCAGTAATTACGCCAGATGTAGATAACTTACCACCAGTACCAAAAATTGCGATGTTACTTGAAATAGGTGCAGAGCCCGTTAATTCACCTGTCGATAAGATGACAATACTGTCAAGATTAGTCGGTGTCGCTGTAATGTCTACGATACCCGCATTTACTCTAATTGAATCTGTACCATCACCACCATCAAATGCATCAATTGAAAAGCCTGCTCCACCTGAATAATCCCAAAAGCTAAAATTTTCGTTCCATGCACTCCCAATAAAACTTTCAACGCTTATTAAATTAGAGTTCGTTAACGCAATTGTAGAAGAGTCAGTTCTACCTGCATAACTTAAGATATCAATTCCAGCTCCACCATCTAAAGAGCCAGGAATATTAGCATCACCCATCAGGAATTGGTCTACACCAGATCCACCAATGAAGTTCTCAATATTAGCCATGCTAGTTAAATCAGTGGCTGTACTATTTTCTATATCAAATATAATTCCAGTTGAATTGTTTGAATAATCAAGTGTATCAATACCGCCACCGCCATCTATGAAGCCAGTACTGGAAGGTGTGAAAGATGAATAATCCATAATAAAGGTGTCATTAGCTGCGCCACTGATAATGTTAGCAAAGTTTTGAATGGTGCCACCATTTCCACCCAAGGTTAATGGTGAAGTTGAAAAAGCAGCAGAAGACGCTAAGTCATATCTTATTGTGATTGTATGTGATGTGTCAGGAAGGTATACAGTGTCAGGGGTTGCTAAATTACTATTACCGTATAAACCGATTGTTCCGGCAGAGAGAGTACTGCCTCGTAAATCCAATGTACTTGAGTTTGTTCCTCCTTGATCAACATATAGGTATAGTCCGGATGGAAGTGGAAGGGTGATATTTGATGTGACTGTTAAATCATTCATTGAATAAAATCGATAACTCATCCCTGAGTCTGCAGTAAAACTGTCGATAGTTATATCAGCACCAGAAAATTGAGCAAGACCAGAGTCAAAGGCATTGAGCTCGGCTTCTGTTATTTCAATATCGCCAATACCGCCCGCGATCCCTAAAGAAAGCGTGCTAGTGAAGGGACTGAATTGGCTAATATTTGCTAATATTGAGGCGCCTATTTCAATATTTAAATCATCTGCAGTGAAGATTGGATTAGTAGTGCCAGCATCGATAAGAGCTGTTGATAATAGACTGATTCGACTTCCCGCTACAAACCCTCCAATCCAGATTTGATCACTCGTCAACGTGCCTCCAACTTCAATATCACCTGCAGGCCCATAACCATTATGCATAATTAATTGAAGCCGTCCTGATGATGTGTCGATTGAATTTCCAGCTTGAAGACTAAGAATAGCATCCCCAGCATCTCGATTAGCTGATACACCACCAGTTGTATTTGCATAGGCAATAAAATCACCAGCATCAGTAAAGATGTCAGCATTAATAAAAATGCTACGACCAGCTTGTAAGGTGAAACTCCCCCCAGCTCCACCTTCATCAACCGTAATATCATTACTGATAGTAATGTCGTTATTGGCTTGAAGTGTGAGCGCAGCACCAGTATCTAAAATATTAGTAATAGATAGTGGTGTTAGGTAGAGAGTATCTGCCGGATTAGTTGCAAAAATAGCATCTCCTACTACTCCTGAGCCACCACCAGAAAGACCGTTAAAGAGATACACTGCGCCACGGTTACTGCCTCCTGTATCATCTCCATAAGCACCGACAGCTAATCGGTCACCAGCCAGAGAGACCGAGCTACCAAACCCATCACCTGCCACTGTTAGGGTTGAACTTCCATCCGTCCAACCATCAGTTAATTCATCTTGTAAAGTAAGATCAGAAAAGTCAGTACCGACACCATTAAATAAATACACTGAACCAGATCGGCCAACTGCGAGCCAGTCACCGTCCAAAGATACGGCGTCACCGAAACCTGCATTACTTGGAAGCGCTAGGGTTGATGTTCCATCGGTCCAACCTTGAGCCATTTTTTGTTGCAAGGTAAGGCCAGTGTAATCTGTTCCCACACCATTAAATAGATACGCTGTACCTTTATTGCTGCCGCCCGTATCATCTAAAAAAGAACCAACGATTAGCCTGTCTCCATCTATCGAGACAGAGCTACCAAATGCATCAAATGCCAATGTCAGGGTTGAGGCACCATCTGTCCAGCCATTAACTAGCCTATCTTGTAAAGTGAGACCAGTAAAGTCAGCACCGACACCATTAAACAGATAGGCAGCACCACGACCATTGTCTTCTCCGATAGCGCCTACTGCTAGATGATCTCCATCTAAGGAGACAGCCCACCCAAAATTATGACCATTTATTAACGTGAGTGTCGAGCTACCATCGGTCCAACCTTGAGCCATTTTTTGCTGTAAGCTGAGGTTACTATAATCAGATCCCACACCGTTAAATAGATATACTGCACCTCGGTTAGTACCCCCAGTATCATCACCAAAAGCACCTACTGCTAATAGGTCGCTATCTAAGGAGATAGCACTGCCAAATGCATCAGATATTGCCAATGTTAACGTTGAGATTCCGTCTGTCCAGCCATTAACTAATTTATCTTGTAGTGTTATGCCAGAGTAGTCGGTACCGACACCATTAAATAAATACACTGCACCGCGACCATTGGTATCACCACTAGCACCGATAGCGAGTCTATCGCCGTCCAATGATAGGGAATCACCAAATTGGTCACTATCAGCTATGCTGAGAGCTTGTGAAGTTGGTTTAATAAGTGATCCATCAGTCAGCTTAGTTTGTAATGTTAGTCCAGTATAATCTGCCCCTACACTATTGAATAAATAGACGGCACCCCTGTCCGTAGAATACCATTCTGCACCGACTGCTAATCGATCACCATCCAGTGATACTGAGCTGCCAAAAAAGTCTGCTGTGGCTAGCGTCAGACTTGAACTACCATCCGTCCAGCCACTAGCTAATTTATCTTGCAGAATCAGGTTTGTGTAATCAATACCTATATTATTGAATAGATAGACTGCACCTTGGTCAGAACTATCTCTTCTAGCTCCCACAGCAAGGTGGTTCCCATCTAGAGAAACGGAATAACCAAAGCTATTAAAAGTACTTGTTAATGTTAGAGTTGTACCACTATTTGTCCAGCCATTTTCTAACGTATCTTGAATAGTTAATCCACTGTAGTTTGTACCTACACCATTAAAAAGGTAGACGGCACCAAATGCTGAACCTCCTGTGTCATCTCCCCAAGCACCTACTGCTAGTAGGTCACCATCTAGAGAAACAGAATAGCCAAAAGCATCACCATTCGTTAATGCAAGGGAAACAACACCATCTGACCAACCACTGACTAATGTATCCTGATGTGTTAAACCACTATAGTCTGTGCCCACACCATTAAAAAGATAGACAGCCCCACGATCTGTGCCCCCCGTATCATTTCCACCAGAGCCAACGGCTAATCGATCACCGTCTAAAGATACGGCACTCCCAAAGCTAAAATGTGTCATCGTTAGGGTGAATGTACCATCCGTCCAGCCATCCGCCAATTTATCCTGTAGTGTTAGACCACTATAGTCTGTGCCCACACCATTAAATAGATAGACAGCACCTGCATTACTGAAAACAGGGGTGTTTTCCCCATAAGCGCCTACTGCTAAGAAATCTTGATCTAATGATATGGAGCTACCGAAATAGTCACTATTTTTAAGTGATAGTGTGAATATTCCATCTGACCAACCATCAGCTAGTTTAAGCTGTAGAGTCAAGCCACTATAATCACTACCCACACCATTAAAAAGGTAAACTGCCCCACGATCTGTCCCTCCGATATCATTCCCTTGGCTCCCAACTGCCAGTCGATCGCCATCAAGAGATAAGGCCGTTCCAAATTCATCACTATTTCTTAATGCCAGGATTTGTGATGCTGTACCAACATCAGAACCATGGGCCAGCTTATCTAGCAGGGTTAATCCAGTGTAATCAGAGCCCACACCATTAAATAGATAGGCCGCCCCACGATTTGTACCACCAGTATCTTCTAAATGTGACCCAGCTACTAGTCGATCGCCATCGAGGGCAACAGAAAAGCCAAAGAAATCAGCATTGACTAAATTTAGGGTTGATATACCATCGGTCCAGCCATCAGCCAGCTTATATTGTAGGGTGAGACCTGTGAAATCTGTTCCTACACCATTAAATAAATACACTGCACCACGATCTGTACCTCCAGTGTCATCCCCCTGTGCGGAAATGACTAGCCGATCACCATCTAAGGACAAAGCGCTACCAAATTGCTCAAGATTAGTTGTTAGTATCAAGGTTGAAATACCATCAGTCCAACCATCAGCCAGCTTATCTTGCAAAGTCAGACCGGTAAAATCAGTGCCTACACCATTAAATAGATAGACTGCACCGCTGGAACTAGCACCAGTATTATCTCCTGGAGCCCCCACTGCCAACTGATCACCACTCAAGGAAACAGGTCCAAAAAACTCACTATTGACCAGCGTTAGCGTGGTGATGCCATCAGTCCAGCCATCGGCTAGCTTATCTTGTAGGGTTAGACCTGTGAAATCCGTTCCTACACCATTAAATAGATAGACTGCACCACCACTTGTACTACCGGCATCATCTCCGGGAGCGCTGATGGCTAGAAAGTCAGCATCTAAGGATATTGAACTACCAAAGGTGTCTGTATTTGTCAGTGTTAGGGTTGAAAACCCATCGGTCCATCCATCAGTTAGTTTAACCTGTAGGCTTAGGTTACTGTAGTCTGTGCCAACACTATTAAATAGGTAGACAGCCCCACGATCTGTGCCACCTGTATCGTCTAGATACGCCCCTACAGCGAATTTATCCCCATCAAGAGAAATAGCTCGTCCAAACCAATCTGAATCTGTTAGAGACAAGATTGAAATACCGTCAGTCCAGCCATCAGCAAGCTTATCTTGCAAAGTCAGTCCGCTAAAGTCGGTACCGACACCATTAAACAAATAGACTGCACCACGATCTGCTCCGCCCAAATCCTCTGATGGAGCCGATATTGCTAAAAGATCTCCATCAAGAGATACAGCAACGCTGAAGAGCCCACTATCCGTAAGTGTTAGAGTTTGTGTAGTTGTGACTACATTTGAACCCTCTGCCAGCTTAGTCGCCAGACTTAATCCACTAGGAGGTGTATCTGTGACGATGATATCTTTTGGATCGAGAAGTAATAAACCTCCATTACCAGGAGTAATCGGTGCAAAGTCAGGCCCCATCCAGTCCAAATTACCTAAGCTCGATAATTCAATTTGTCCGCCTTGCTGTGTGCCACTGGTGTCAGCTGAACCATAAAAACTTGTTGATTCTGTCGACCAGATAACTATTTCACCGCCCGTTTCACCTGTAGCCGAAAGTTCAGTTCCCGCACCAATAATAACTTCCTTAGCCTGTTCTAGATCACCACTACCTTGCCATTCACCACCGATATGGATATTGCCGCCCGTTATATCGCCATCTGCCTTAATGTTTGCATTGAGTAGAGCAACCGTACCGGCTGTGACTTCAACTATCCCTCCAGATTGTGTACCACTTACATCAAGGGTAGCCGATGTGACAACTTGGCCAGTACTTCCATCTAATGTTATTGATCCACCATTTATGCCAGTAGCTGATATAAGACTATCGCCAGTTGCATCAAACCTATTAGAGGTAGTGATCGTGATATTGCCAGCAGCAGCTGTTGGGTCATCAGCACTAGTAAGTCCTGAGTGGTAAAGGCTATTAGCTTGAATATCAATATTACCGCCGACTGCTTTTAGCTCACCTTGTTGAAGAGCATAGTCAGCTTCTATCTTGATTTTAGCAATATTTGTATTTGTACTAGTTGCCTGTGTTACGCCTACATTATTAACCATTGCCCCTATTAAATGGATCTGATTTGCAGTCAAATCACCTTGTTGAAGTAATTCTTCTGTATCACTTTCTATATGAATAGAGCCTGCTTTAGAGTTAATTTGAGATTCTTGAGTAAGTGTAATATCCGCCTGAGCTTTAAACGTAATATTCCCACTGGAATCGAGGGTTAAACTATCGGCATTAATTTCACCACTGTGAGTAATGGTACCGGCAAATAGATCAATGGCACCACCATTAGTAAGTACTTGGCCTAAGTTTAATACTTCATTATCTGTTGCTTGAACTTGAAAGCGGATTTGGGGATCGTCCAAGCTGGTTAGAGTCAGTTCTTCACCAGCAGCTAGAGTGATCTTGCCACCATCTGTCTGAATAATGCCGTTGTTTTCAATGTCAGGAGCAATGAGTACGATGTTGCCATTTTTACCTGTTCTAATGACACCTTCATTTAAGATGCCACTGGCATCACTTCCAGCAATAAAGTGATAATTACCCGATAAGAAATCTTGGTTACTAAGATTGAGGGTAGAAGCAATTAAGCCTTGAGTATCGATGATGGAATTAGCCCCAAACACAATACCGTTGGGATTAATGACAAACACCTGACCATTGGAAATGAGCTGGCCTAGAATCTGGCTTGGATTTTGGCCAATAACGCGATTTAAAACTGCACTTTGGCTACTCTGCTGGATAAAGCGAGTTATTTCATCTTGAGCAACAGAGAAATCTTGCCAGTTAATAATACTACCTGGACTATTAGTAATATTGGTGATGCCTTGAATAGAGGTATCAATTGATACCTGACCATTAATAATTTGAGCACCTGATGGATTGGCGAGCAGGGGAGATTGGAATGTAGCTAAAATAGATAGACTTAATAGGCTACGTTTTATGATGGAATATTGCTTTGTCATAATTTCACCTCCATCAGTCCTTAAAACTGCATCACAATAGAAGCGTGAGCATGATTGTGATTGTCGGAAGTAATCCCTGCTTCTCTTAATGTGCGACCGATATCAATACTCGCTTGAAGTCGGTTTTCCCATTGCCAACGAATTCCAACACCGATACTGGCAAGATGCCAGTTATTCTGTTCTTCTGGCAGGGCATCATGATTACGACCTTGACCATAATCATAAAAAGCCAAGAACCGTGCGTTTTTCCATTGGGGAGTATAGGCTTCAAAGCTAATGGAGTTACCTACATCACTACTGATTTCACGTTCTTCATAACCGCGAACACTGTAGCTTCCACCAATACCAAATTGTTCACCTGAAACAAGTGGCTCATTAGTGTATTGGCCTTTTAAATGTGTTCGTAATAGCCAGCCTTTAATATCTTTATTCACAAATACGCTATAACGAAATAAGTCCCAATCTTTTTTAGCGTGAGTTCGGGACTCGGTATATGCCGCATCATTATTTTTACTACCGATACCTAGGTTCTTAGACCATGAAATATAATGTCCGATAGATACCGAATTGAGTGGGAGATTACCTTTATATGTCAGGGTTAAGGGTGTGCTTCTTACGTCTGGTGCAAAATCATCAGAGATAGCTGCTCCACCATCTGTGAGCACAATCGTATTGTCGAAAAAACGATTATCAAAGCCAATATCAAAACCATGCTCATAATTAGCAACTTTGGGTAAAAAATGTAAGTAATGCAAACCAAACATATCACCAGAACCAGAAATATCAAGTCCTGAACCTCCACCAAGAGATACCTGTCCGGTATTGATATCAGATTGAGCATAATAGGCCGATAACCAGCCACCTAACTGATAAAGAGGTGCTGAATAACTCAAACCATATTGTTCAACATCGTTCTCGTGGTTGGGAGAGGTGGTATAGCTTAGGTTAATACGGTGATCTTTATTCCATAAATTACTGTATTGAAAGGCACCTGTAACACGGGTATTGCCCGTATCATCAGAGCCAGTATTATTGGCCGTTAAGGAAAATTGGTAGGGCTTGTGTTCAAGAATATCGATCTTGGCTGAAATTTTATCAGTTTGTTCACTTTGCTTGAATGTGACACTGACTTCTTTATCTGGCTGATAATTAGCGACTTTAATTTGCTGGGCAAGTATCTGAGTATTAGGGGAGTTATCTAGTGCCAGTTCAGGCATGCTTGCTAGAATATTATCATCATCAAAATAGTTGTTACCATCAAAGTCAATATCCCCGACTGTAAATGACACCAGTTCAAAGGTGACCTTGCCATTGGCTAGAGATTGGGGGGGAAGAACGACTCGATAGAAAGCAAATCCTGCATCACGAATACGAGATTCGATATGTTTGGAGACCGCCTGCAAGTCCGCCAGACCATAGTTCTTACCCTCAAATGAGGCGAGCAAGGTAGTAATCTCTTCCTGTGGAATAGGAGATTTACCTTCAAGAGAAAAGTGGCTAACTGGAAAGCTTATAGCTTGGGGTGGTTCAGCAGAAAATACTTGCTTAGTGACAATAAGGCATAGAAATATGAGGCCATATCGATGGCAGCTATGTAGAGCATGTTTACATGCTTTTATCATGCGTAATAACAAAGCCTTAAAATAGTTCTAAGATTAGATTAATTTATTAGGATCTACTTGATATTACAATATATGGCTTGGTATTTACAACCACTTATTAAGTGGGGTCTGTAAAGTTTTTTATATAGATTTGAATATATTTATAACTTTAAGGTTTAATTACTTTATTTTATATGTAAACACGCCGTCCCAATCTGACTCAGGAGGAGCAATGCGATATTGCTCTATGCGGCCTAAATAAAGTTGGAATAAATGTTTCTCAGGATACTGTTTGCTTAGACTTTGTAAGATTGATTCAGCTGGATCCCAATTTTGATTATGATAATGATCTAGTGCCATATCAAACTGTTTAATTTGTTGCCGTATTTTGGCATCAATATTAGTAATAAGCGAAAGAGGTTCATAGATTGTAACGGGTTCGTGTTTACCTTTAACTTTGACTCGGTCAATTTCAAGATAACAAAACTCAGGTGCTGCTTGTTTGGTTGCTTCACTTACGATAACTCGAATGCCATACTGCTTGGTTATCCCTTCGAGTCTTGAGCTAAGGTTTACGGCATCTCCCATAACCGTATAGGCCATGCGAAATTCAGAACCCATATTGCCAACATTCATATCCCCCGTATTTATACCAATACCTATATCTATCTGTGACCAGCCTTTTTCTTGAAATAGTTGATTGACAATATCTAGTGTCGGTGAAAATTCGAGTGCAGTACTAACCGCATTATGAGCATGATTATCATCATCTACAGGTGCACCCCAAAAGGCCATGACTGCATCGCCAATATATTTGTCAATCGTGCCACTATTCTGGTGGATTACTTTCGTAAGTGGAGTGAAGATCTCATTCATTAAATCACATAGATTTTCTGGATCCATACCTTCAGAAATGGTGGTAAATCCTCGTACGTCTGTGAACAGTACGGACATCTCTTTGTTTTTTCCTTTGAGTGAGAATTCGTGTTCTGATTGGCTCATTTCAGCAACCAGTTCTTCAGGGATGTATTGGCCGAAGATTTTCCCTAGTTTATTTTTCTTTTTAGTTTCAAGAAAGTAGCCGAAATAAATTTGGATTGAAAATAAGATAAATAACAGAATAAGTGGTGTAGCCAAGAAGTTATCAATATTGAGACTATTCCAAAGATAGATATTTGTCATCATAATGACAATGCAGAGTAAGCTGAATGTAGTGATAGCGGAGATTGAAGATAGCTTTGGATAAAGAAAAATAACCAAGGCTGCTAACAGTACTAATTCAAAAAGCTCCGCTCCAAGCATATAGCTTGGTTTAGATTTGAAGCTATTGTCGAGCATGCCACTGATTAAGTTGGCGTGAACCTCAACACCAGGGTAGATGTTTTGTACCGGTGTTGTTCTTAAATCTAATATCCCCGCTGCTGTTGCACCAAATAATACGATTTTATTAGCGAGTTGTTCAGGTTCAACCTTGCCATTAAGAACATCTGTTGCTGATATATAGTTAAAGCTGCCTTGTTTACCTCGGTAGGGTACTAAAGCAACTGCTTTTTCATTAACAGGTATTGAAAGTGATTCAATATCAATAGATTCCAACCGTCTAGCGTCACCATAACCTTCCGAAGTAAATGATAAATCCGGCTGGTCCAGTAAACGGCGATAAATAGCGAGAGCTAATGTTTCGTAGATTTGACCATTAAATTCAGTAATAAGGGGCAAGCGACGATAGCTCCCATCAGAATCAACACTCTGGTTATTAAAGTATCCACCATGGATTGCAGCACTTTGTAGAGTATCGAGGTTAGCACCATAACCTGATGCTTGAAACAGCTGAAGTTCTGGATGTTTACTTACAGTGTCTATTGATAAAGGGAGACTACTATTAGGATTTATATTCGCATTGTTAAAGTAATAACCGAGTACTACTGCACGATTTTTTAGACTATTTGCAAATAGCTCATCGAAATTGAGTTGGGGTTTTATTTTCTGGATAACATCACTGAATTGTTTATTATCAACGAGTTCGTTGCCAGCCAGCTTTTCTAACAGAGCTAGTCCAGAAGTGGTGTCAGGTTCGGCAAACACAATATCAAAGCCGAGTACCTTCACTTGATAGTATTCAAATAACAAATCAACAAGGTAACTTAGTTTGTCACGAGACCAAGGCCAGCGCCCTTCTTGTGCAAGGCTCTTTTCATCAATATCAATAATTACAATACGAGGGTCAACAGTAGAGGGTGTCGTTAGTTTTAACCTCAGATCATAAACTATATTTTCTACTTTATGGAGTAGAGGGATTTCAATCTTTTCTGCAATATGCAGCAGAAAAAATAGGGTAATAATAAGGCATATAAGGCTACGGTTAAAAATTGTTGAACGAAACATAATTAATTAAGCAATTCATCTACGTTAACAGGATCTATTTGATAGTCTTTTAAGAATTTTTTAGCATAATCTAAATAGATTTCTTCTCGGATAAAAATATCAAAAATATCAGGATCAATATGATCCGAATCCTTCATGTTTTTCATTATTGCCAATGAAGTAGAAATTGTTTTTGCTTTTTTATAAGGACGGTCAGCCGCTGTTAATGCCTCAAAAATATCAGCAATTCCCATTGCCCTTGTTTGAATGGACATTTGTTCTCTAGTTAAGCCATATGGATAACCTTTACCATCCATTCTTTCATGGTGTCCACCTGCAATCTCAGGAATGTTTTTTAGATGGGTAGGTAGTTTGAGGCTTTTCAGCATATCAATAGTGACACTAATATGTTTGTTTATGATTTTGCGCTCTTCATCGTTGAGCGTTCCTCGTGATATTTGTAGGTTCGCCACTTCATCATCATGCAAAATATTTACTTTTGAATTGCTATGGTCAGTAATTTGATAACGTTGGGAAATATCAATAACACGTTGCTGATCTTGTTCATCCATAAACTCACCACCAGAATTATGTTGTTGTATAAATACTTGATCAGAATCAACTTGGACAAGTTGATTCTGATAGTCAGATAAGATATTTCCATCTAATTCTTTATCATTTTCTTGGGCAATAAGTTGCTGTTCAAGTAAGTTGATTTTTAAATCTCGCCTTACAATCTCAAAACGTGTATCAACTTCATGGATACGGTCATGAATTGTTTCAAGTTTAGTCGCCTTATCAACAACATACTCTGGCGTAGTTATTTTTCCACAGTCATGTAGCCAAGCTGCAATTTTTAGTTCATAGCGATCATCCACTGACATGGAGAAGTCTTTTAATGGTCCTTGCTGAACATTATGAACAGCATTGGCAAGCATAATAGTTAGCTCTGGTACTCGTCGACAGTGACCACCAGTATAGGGTGACTTTTCATCAATGGCATCAGCAATCAGCTCTATAAATGATTCAAATAGTAATTCAAGTTCATTGATGAGGTTTTTATTAGTCAAAGCGATAGAGGCTTGTGAGGCAAGCGTTTTAACAAGGAGGGCATTCTGTTGCGTAAATGGGATGACGTTCCCTTGTGTATCTAGTGCATTAATAAGTTGTAAAGCCCCAATCATTTGCCCTTTGTGATCTTTCATGGGAATTGTTAAAAAAGAAGTCGATTTATAACCTGTACTATCATCAAATTTTTGTGCACCAGAAAAATCAAAGTGCTTATCTTTATTACGATCTTTTATATCGATAATAATGTCATCATGAATGGCACATGTCACAACATTGGCGTAGTTCGGCTCCCCATTATCTAAATAGAGGGGTAGTGGTGCAAAGGTTGTGGACTTTTTACTGCTTCCGCCAATAGCAATACCAAGTGAGCTATTACGGACAATTTCCATTTGTAAATATTTGTCACCCTTGACGGTATAAAGTGTACCTCCATCAGCGTTTGCTATTTCTTTGGCACTTAGCAATATTTTTTCAAGAAGAAGGGGACTGTCTTTTTCAGAAGAAAGAGATATACCTACTTCAATTAATTTAGCTAAATGTTGTTCAATATCTTTATAGGACATGGCACTATTTCCTTCTAAGCTTTAATCTCGATTAAAGTTCAAAAACTGTTCTCTTTCTACGATATTTAAATCAAAATCAGACATCGCATCCTGACACTGTTGGATAAGTGTTTTTTCACTACCTGGCTTCATATGATGAATATGAACTGTTGGTTTATGTTGAAGTTGATTTAAGTCTTTAGCTAATAGAGCAGGCGTGTAGTGACCTGATTGTAAAGCTAATATTTCATTTTCATTTGGGTAAGAGGCTTCGATAAATAGATGATCGACCCCCCCCATTTCATTGATTTCTTGCCATAGTTTTTCTGTCGGCCCCGTATCACCACAAAAACAGATTTTGCTATCTCCATCCTTTATGATGTAGCCATAACTTTCAACAGTATGGCTGAGAATTATGGGTCTTATGGAAATGTCAGAGTCAATTAAGTTGAACTCAATATCGTCCAATGCTCTAAATTGTAAAATTGGAGAATCATCATCGGGCAATTCTGAGAAGTCGGGCCATAACTGCCAATTAAATAAACTGATCTTTAGCACCATAAGCACAGGTGGCGGTGCGTATAGGGTAATCGGAGGAGGCGTGTCATCATAAATGCTAGCTAGCATGAGAGCCAAACCACAAATATGGTCGAGGTGAGCATGTGTAATTATTACATGTCGAATAGATAACATTTCCTCAAGGCTTAACTCGCCAACCCCAGTTCCGGCATCAAGAAGTATTTCATTATTAATGAGAAAAGATGTAGTTCGTAAACCTTTCCCTATACCACCACTGCATCCTAAAACACGTATTTGCATTTCTATTCCTGACTTTGAAACTAATATACATAATAGAGAATAATAAAATTAGCGCAACTTGCATAAAAATAAATGTAATAGTCGAATACTCTTGAAAGTACACTACCTCACCTCGTTTGTTCGTGCCCCTAGGCACCATAATGGTATGTTGCATCGACCGGTTGAATCCACAGTCGGAAGCTGCCAGGTTGCAGTTTCCTCTATTGATTTGACTGGGGCTTTTATTTAATTGCACACAGGAGTTATTATTATTTCGCAGATGTAGGTGTACACTGTCCTTCATCCCATTCATCAAACCCACCTAACATTGAATGAACATTGTTAAAGCCTAGTTGTTGTAATGTCGATGTTGCTAGTGCCGAACGACCACCACTTTTGCAGTAAACGACGATCGATATTTCCTTATCCTGAAAGTCTGGATGATTACTAATCATAAATTCCAGCATACCGCGTGAAATATGGTGAGCATCAGGGATATGGCCTGTTTCATATTCTAATAATTCACGTACATCCAAGGCCATGCTACCTTTTTGAATGAGTTCATTAGCGCGATCAATAGTTATCTCAGTGATTGTTGCTTTTGCCGCTTTGACTAAGTCCATTGCTGTTTTTGCCATTGTTTTCCTCATTATAATATCGAAAGGGTGTAAAGTGATTGTATATTAGCATTAACTGATATATTAAAACAGTCCAGAGCCATGCACCATAATCTACACGGGTATATACTATGCCCAAAAACTAATTATGTGATCTATGTTTGCTTATATTATAAGACGTATTCTATATGCTTTTCCCATCCTAATTGGGGTGAATGCACTGACGTTTGCTTTATTCTTTTTGGTGAATACACCAGATGATATGGCGCGTATGCATCTTGGTGTGAAGCATGTTACCCAAGAGTCTATGGATGCGTGGAAGCATGAGCGTGGCTACGACAAAGCCTTGTTGTGGAATAGTGATAGTGAAGGATTGAACAAAGTAACAGAGACCATCTTCTTTGATAAATCGTTAAGCCTATTTGCCTTTAAATTTGGTCAAGCTGATGATGGGCGAGATATTGGCGAAGATATTAAAACTAGAATGTGGCCAAGTCTTGCTATCGCCTTACCAATTTTTGTTGTTGGCTTGCTTGTTAATATTACCTTTGCATTATTAATGGTGTTTTTCAGAGCCACTTATGTTGATTTAGGTGGGGTTGTGATATGTGTTGTCATCATGTCAATCTCTAGTTTATTTTATATCATTGGTGGTCAGTTTTTAGTCGGAAAACTAATGCAACTTGTCCCTATATCAGGCTATAGTGAAGGGTTCAGCGCCATTAAGTTTTTGATATTACCTGTGTTGATTGGTATCGTCTCTGGCATTGGAGCAGGTTCTCGTTGGTATCGCACCTTATTCTTAGAAGAAGTATCTAAAGACTATGTTCGTACAGCTCGTGCCAAAGGTTTATCTGAGGTGCAGGTATTGTTTAGACATGTGTTAAAAAATGCCATGATTCCTATATTGACGGGTGCTGTTGTTGTTTTGCCGACCTTATTTATGGGTAGTTTGATTTTAGAATCATTCTTCGGCATCCCCGGTCTAGGTAGTTACACTATCGATGCCATTCAAGCGCAGGACTTTGCTATTGTTAGAGCGATGGTCTTTTTAGGTTCTGTACTTTATATCTTTGGTTTAGTATTAACCGATTTGTCTTATACTTTAGTTGACCCACGAGTACGTTTAGATGGCTGATGATTTACGTTTATGTGCCTTACAGTGTTTATTAATTACTGATCCTTTAGAAAAAG
>ENA-ORXI01001283-ORXI01001283.1-sediment-metagenome-genome-assembly--contig:-NODE-1283-length-19740-cov-12.738850_pt1 | contig 19740 bp, 14 predicted proteins | sample MGYA00237861_ERZ511468 | MGnify/ENA primary metagenome ERZ511468 (study PRJEB26299, sample SAMN06266213) | sediment metagenome | isolation source: Hudson Canyon methane seep mesocosm | place...
ATAGAGTTCTTGATCTAAAGCAAGAGCCTGTTATATTCGCGCCGAGGGCGGACGCTCCTACACCTATTGTTATAATCTAACACATTCTAGTATCGTTGCTTACTGCCAAACAATACTAGTTCTTGAAATTGGCTGAAGCTCATGGGTAATCAGGTAAATATTTAAAAAATTCACACTAAACTGAACTCATACCATTCTAGGCTCAACAGGATGTGAAACAATATCAGTAACACTGGCTGATTTAGTTTATAGGATGCGCTTCCTAATGTCAGCACATCCTATATCAAACCCCATAATTTAATTTTAAAAATAGCTTAAAAGTTCATGCTGACTTGCACTCTGATTTGCCTGGGTTCAACTGGATGGGTGACTTTGTCCTCAACCCCAGCAGTTTCACCTTTAAGTTGAGATTCATAATAATAAGATATATCGGCATCTCCAGAATCAAATAAATTTAGAACATTTAATTCAACACGGTAATCTTTATAACGATAACCTGTGCCTAGGTTCACTACAGTGGTTGAGTCAGCATAAACACTACCATCTTCAGTTAAAGGCATATCACCAAAATGTCTGGCGCGGATACTACCGAAAATGCCATTAGGTAAATCGATAGTTGCGCCTCCTGAAATGGTTCTACCTACCGAGTTAGGCACTTGTTTTTGATTGGAAGCTACGTTTGTAAATTCCGATTGTGAAAGGGCAACATCAAAGTCCAGGGTTAGCCAATCTAATGGTTTGTAGTAGTTGGCTATCTCTATACCGTAGCGCTGACTTTTCCCTGAGGCTTCAGTGCTACCCCCGTCACCAACGAAAACTAATTCGGAATCAAGTTCTAGCCACCAAAGCGACACAGTAGAGACTAAGCCAGGTATGTATTGGTTTCTTAAGCCAATTTCAGCGCCACGCGTGGTTACAATAGGGTCAACCTGTTCGGCAGCGGTATTATCTGGGTTACGTTGAATGGTCGTTCCTCTGGCATCGTTACTGTGGAAGCCATAGCCCATATTGAAATAATACTCGGTGTCATACCAAGGGCCAGCAATAAAGCTTAATTTAGGGCTAAATTGAGCGGCATCAGTCTCTCCTGAGTTTAATGCATTAGTGTGGCTCTCTACATCGTAAAGATAAAAATCTCCGCGTAGACCCAAAATAGATTTAAACTTTTCAGCCCATTTTACTTCATTTTCCAGATATATACCTATGCTGGTTTGACTCACTTCATGCTCGCTTACAGTGCTCCTGACATTTCTTGCAGTGCTATTGTATAAACCGACATTGGCAATGTAATCATGCCTGACTTGTATACCTGCAATATTTTTAACATCAAAACCAAACCAGTCGTCATATTTGGTGTGTTTTCCTTCTCCACCAAAAATATAGCGGCGATCTCGCTGGGTGATCTGGTCACCATTAATATCGTCTTCAAGGAAATAAGTGAAGTTAGAATATAGATCAAAATCAGAATATACAGCGTAGGCAGATACTTCGGTATCGCCCCATTCAGACTGGCGCCACCAGTTGCTTGATAGGCTGTAGCGTTCCATATTGCCGCCTGCTGTTGGGTCGATGGTGCCTAATCTGGAGTAGCCTTGTTGCTCGACGGCACGTGTTGGGATCTGTTCAGTAGAATCCCAGTTGCTTTTGTAAGCCGTTCCAACGACTGCGTACCCTTTATAGCCACTATCGACGGTATAACGTAGCAAACCATTAAATTTATTTAAGCTTTCATCTTTAACCCAGGGGCCTTCATAGAAGTTGACTTCAGCACCGTATAATAGGTCACCTTCGCCAAGTTGATTTGAATTTGCCAGTACCCCGCGGTAATAGTCGCTGGTTCCATAACCAAATTTTACTAAACCTTTATCCATTTTGTGCTTGGTATGAAAGCGTACATAACCCGCTGAAGAAAAATCCCCCATTTCAGCATGGTAAGGGCCTTTGCCATATTCAACAATATCAACTAATTCCGGAATAATACTGTTGAGATCTAAATAGCCCTGACCATGTCCATGAGACGGCAGGTTTAAAGGTACACCATCAATCATGCCTGAGAAATCAGTACCATGATCTAAATTAAAACCACGCAAATAAAACTGATTGGCTTTGCCGCTACCACTGTGTTGCGTAGCCATCATGCCGGGAACCACTTCAACCAATTCACCCGGTCTAGATAACGGGCGAAATTCAAATTCGGCTTGGCCGATAACACCCGCAGAGGCAGAATCTGTTCTACCTAATAAGTCTGATGCACGCCCGGTAACTTCCATAACACCTAGTTCAGAGACGGCGTCTTGTTCGTCTTGAGGGTGAGCATAAAGATTAAAAGATGAGACTAAGCCAATTAAAGAGTATGCCGTTAAGCTAAATGGATGGAATTTCATAAAAAAGAACCTGTGCAATAATTTGCTTAGTAGTGTAATAAAGCAAGGGCAACAGGAAGATGACATAAATATTACAATTTTGTCATTTTTGATAATGAATATTAACTTATTGTTGGTTGTAGCCTATTTGGTTTTCAATATACGGCGTAAACACGTCCTTGCTAGCAACAATCTTGAAAACCAAGCAGGGAACAGGCATTAATTTTAAACAAGCTGTGATTTGCTAATAGCCATGTTTTTGATTAAAGAGACATCTGTAGAGACGTAGCATGCTACATCTCTATTTTAGTGGGAAACAGTAACTCTACTTGGGTGCCTTGTTGATCCGGGCTGTAAATCGAAATCTGTCCGCCATGAAGCTCCATAATAGACTTAACAATGGCCAGCCCAAGCCCTGAGCCTTGATTGTCATAATGTCGTGATTTATCGGCTCGAAAAAAACGATCAAAAATGTGCGGTAACAGTTCCTCTACAATGCCTGAACCAGTATCAGCGACGATAATTTTGATAGATTGGTTGGGCGTATACGATGCTGAAAGGCTGATGCTGCCGTGGGCTTTGGTATAGCGCATGGCATTAGAAATTAAGTTGCTTAAGACCCGTCGAAGCAGATTGCGGTCAGCATAGAGCTCGACCTGATTTGAATTGAATGTTATGTCTATTTGTTGTTCAAAGGCGAGCATGTCATAAAATTCTTTAATGACTTCAAATTCATGTTCAACAGTAAAAACAGTGGCATTAATTTCTGTTTTTGGGTCTTCCGCGCGGGCTAAAAAAAGTAATTCATCAATCATTCTGGCGATTCGAGCATATTCTTCCATGCTGGATTCTAGAATGTCACGGTACTCTTCAGGTGATCTGTCACGAGATAAGGCCACTTCAGTACTTCCCATTAAATTATTCACCGGCGTACGTAATTCATGGGCTAAATCAGCAGAAAATTGAGATAAACGAGAAAATGACTGATCCAGTCTGGCCAGCATTTGATCAAAGGCATTGGCTAACAAAGCTATTTCTTTAGGCCATTGTCCCGAATTAACTTGTTCATTTAATTGATGAACATTGATCTGTTGTATGGTTTCGGTAATTTGTCTTAAAGGACGCAAGCCACGGCGAGTCACCCAAAAACCAGTAAATGCAGAGGCTAAAACACCAAAAATTAATACCGCAGTGAGTGTGTGTTGGTAATCCGTTACCAAGGTTTCATCGGGTGCTAACTGTAAAAGACCTTGTATCAATAGCCTTCTGGGGCTGTTGTCACTTTCTGTTGCTGCCCAGGCAGTGCCTAGTAAAAATTGTTGATCATGGCTGATATTGGTTTTAATAATGGCAATTAATTCTGTATCTTGTTCAGCGACAACAGGATATTTGAGTGATTTTGGGATGGCTTGACGGCTGTTTGATTCGATTAATAAGTTTCCTTGCTCATCAAAAATACGTAAAAAAATATGATGAGGAATGCCTGGGTGTATGGCAGAAGAGTGACTCGCTTCAGAATGGTGATGTTCAGCATCAATGAGGTCGTGTAAATCTTTATCCAGCAATGATGAATCTTTAAAGTGTTGTCTAAGCTCAATGATTTTTGCTGCCAGTAAACTTTGGTGTTCTTTTTGCAGGTGATCGAGGATAGACCAGTAAAGCAAGCCGGAAGCAATTAATAACACACTGAACGTTGTTGTCGCATAAAGAAGAGCTAATTTTCGGGCCAGTGGTTGTAAGGAAGAGGGCTTATGCTCGTTGTTCAAAGGCATAGCCTACACCTCGAATAGTATGAATTAATTTATTTTCGAAGGGGTCATCAACTTTATTCCGTAAGCGTCTGATTGCTACATCCACCACATTGGTATCACTATCAAAATTCATGTCCCACACTTGTTCGGCAATCACTGTGCGAGAGAATACTTCTCCTGGGCGTCTAGCCAATAGCAGCAATAACTGGAATTCTTTAGGGGTAAGATCTATACGTTGATTGTTTCGAGTGACACGGTGTTTAATGGCATCAATTTCCAGATCAGCACATTGAATTTTTTGTATCTCAGTTGCAGTTCCTCTGCGTAACAAGGTTCGGCTTCTTGCCAATAGCTCAGAAAATGCAAAGGGTTTAACCAGATAATCATCAGCGCCAAGTTCTAAACCCTTAACCCGGTCTTCAACGGAGTCTCTGGCAGTCAGTAGTAACACCCTGGTTTGAATGTCTTTGCTTCTAAGGACTGATAATACAGACCAGCCATCAAGTGCTGGTAGCATAATATCCAGAATGGCTAAATCGTAATTATTTTGTTCCAGTGCATTGAGGCCATCAAGCCCATTGTTTGCCGTATCAACCGAAAAGCCATTTTCTTTTAAGCCTTTAGATAAAAAGTCTGCGGTTTTTGCTTCATCTTCTATGATTAAAATACGCATAATAGCTATTTATTAATATATAGTGAAAGGATGCCGCTATTAAGTATCAGAGTAATACAATGTGGGTCGCAGGGCTTTAGCCTGCTTTCATATCTGATAATAGCAGGCTAAAGCTCTGCGCCCCAATGAACTTTTCTTAACTTATGGTTGAGGGGAGGGGCTCCTCTCCGTGGGAGTGTATTTACTAATCAACTCTTTGTTGAGCAATAGACTCCAGTTCAATAATTTTCCAGCTATTGTCGATAGCTGATAATTTAATATTCGCCCGATAAAGGTTATCGCGTCGGTGTTGGTGTCCCCAGTGTATAACGTCGCCAGTGACTAGCCATTCACAGTCAAATAAATAATTGTTATCCGTAGTGGATAGATTATTTATACGTTGAATTTCTATACTCTTCACTTTAGACCATGCACCGTCCTGAACTAAAAAGGATTGCCGATGTTGCAGATATAATGATTCAATTAAATCACCGTTGACGCTGTAAGCCAGTTGGTCGTAAGTGGCTTCTTCTTGAGTTGCCTCAAACGCTTGATAAACATTCCATAGTAATTGATTAAGTACGGGTTTTGCCTGCTGTTGATCTAAAGTCGTTGAGTTAATATTTAAATTTCCCGTTTTAAATAAACCGTAAACCGATGTAAAAGCAATAAGCAGTAGTGTTGTATGGGTGTATTTACGAAACCGAGCAGGCGTGTACTTATAACTGAGAGTGAGAATTAGCAGAAAGCTAATAAGCCCTGGCACAAGATAATATCGTGTTGCTTGCTGAGCACTATTAAGTACCACAGGAATTGATTGAGGTTTATTGTCTAATTCAGGTAAATCAATATCATCCAGCATGTTTTCCCATTCAAAAACTGGGTAATCATGCGTCACGTAGCTGTCAAACAAGCCAGCAGGATCATAGGCTCGAATGGCTACTCTCTGGATTTTTTCATTAAAAAGACCCCAGTGCCATTGTATTGTTGTCGGAATTGCCGGAATGGGGTGAATAACACTCACGCCAATTAAGGTGGCAACTTGTCTTTGGGCCTGTTGCGGGTCATAAGCCTGGATATCAGAGGCTCCCATCTGGATATAATCAACACGATCCAGTATGGGCGTAGCTGTGGGTATATTACCCGTGCTGACTTTACTTTGCGTTAATAAATATTGCCCGACTTTTTGTTTTATTTCAGCAAATTCATCAGGGTAGATCATACTGTCATCACGTAAGGACAGATTAGCCCAGGCTGCTATTTCTTTAATTCTGACCACGACTTCAGTTTTAATCTGCTGAGGTTCAATATAAAGAAAAGCCATCACAGGGTCGCTATGCCCTCGTTGTAATTTAGGGTTTAGAAAATGGCTGTACCAGGGATCTTGCCAGTCAAGTTGTAATGTTTCGGCAGAGCTTAAAACACCATGATCAATAACAGGTAAGCCTTGGTGTGAAACAGTCACGATGTATTTATCACCTGCTTTTGCGATTGTTTTAAAGTCAGGAATAATATCTAATTGTTGTGGCTTAGCTTTTATAAAGGGGAAAAAAACAGTGATAACAGCTGATGAGTTTTTAACATCTGTGCCGATTGCTGATTTTATAACGGCTGCAAGTTGTTGCTCTGCTTTTATGTTGAGGGCATCCAACGCAAATTGATTAAGACTGTAATCATCATTCTCTGTATCTGTCGCGGAATAAAAGTGAGTGACAGCGCTTTTTTTAAGGTCAATTGATACTAGTACGCCATCATCAATAATATCAATAGCCACGCGAGTTGATATGTCCTCAATAGTGACGCCTGAATTCCAGTCGGCAATAACGGGCGCAGGGAAAATTAAAGCGCACAGTAAAACTTGAACGCAGGTAAAAGAAAGGTTGTATCCGCCCAACCCAAAGCGTTTTGAGAACATAATCGATTTAAATAGCTGTTAGTCTTCTTCAGATTCTTGTTTGCGGTTAAAGCGAGAGACAAAGAAACGATAAATACCGTAAGCAATTCCCGCTACAAGGATGAAAAATAGATAGGGGTAGAGGAATGAGAGACTAAAAGCTGAGCCTATACCAACACGTAAGGGAATTCGAATTTTGTCGGCAAACATATCATCACCTACCGAGGCAACTAAAACATAGTGCCCTGGCTTAGGAAAGTCGGCTTGAATTTGGGCGACACCCGTTTTATATGTTTGGGCTGGGCTGAGAGCAATGGACTTGCCATCAATCATCTCTCCGCCTTCCGGATTATCTATTAACTCAAGTACTTCCATGCCTATAGGCATTTGGCGTAAGTCACGATCAATAAAATCAAGCGCTAAATGGCTAAGGCCTTGTTCAGGGAGTTCCTGGCAGAATGGTTTAAATGTGTGCCTTTTTTTTGCGCCAGGTTTGGGGGCTTGATAAGAGGTTAAGTGCACAATATAAAAATCCGTTGTGATCATGCACTCTAATGATTTTGTAGGATCATATTGCGACTGGCCTTGCGCCGTCGCAGGACTGTGAAAACCCCAAAGTAATAAGATAAGTAATAATGGATTGAAAATGGAATTTTTCACAACGCCCTCGGTAGAATAAATGAATAAAGTAATAATAAAAGTTGTTTTTATTGCGTGATTTCAAAGAAAAACTTGCCTGTTACAATATGGCCGTCGGCTGATTGCACTCTGTATCTCACGCCATAGCGTCCAGGTGTAAGCTCTTTTACGGTAGTAACTAGATGAGTTTTATCCATCATTTCTAATGCGCCATCTTTATTGTCAACCCGTTGCCCCTTACTATTTACCACCGCTAATGAGGTATATTTGGGGCCTACATTATCATCAAACCAGACCTCCACCTGTTCTGGTGCTACGGTTATTTTAGATTCTTTTTCAGGTGAGGACTTTACCATAATGGCATGAGCTGAAGCCCATTGGCTCCACGTCATGCCAATAGTTAAGCTGAGTATTAATAATTTTTTCATAGTGATATCTGTTCTTTGTTATTCTAATTCCGAGATGATAGCAATAGCATCTCCGTTTTCTTGCCACTGGGTCCAGAAAAATTGAAAACCGTTTTCAGTTGCAATTATCCGAGGGTGAGAAGGTTCTGCTCCATCAGCGCTTAAGCGTTGTTCATCAGACCATGTCTGGCCGCCATCACTAGATGCTTTGCTCATGACTGATTTTGATTCGAAGTCGCCAGAAGTATAAATGATCCTCAGATGATCATTATCTAAAGCAGCGATATCTGCTGATGCACTACTATTGTCACCTATTGGCATCAGAACTGCTACTTTATCTTTGCCTAATTCGGACTGGCTGTAATAAATTCCTTGGCTGCTGTTTTTACCATTCCAGATGGCACTATGTAAAACAGTGTTTTTATTTGCTTGTGTGCTTGTTAGCCCCCCCCCTTGGTGAGGGCAACCGATAAACTGCCAATTAAAAGCGCCAGCTGTTTTAGCTTTTTGCCATGATTTGCCACCATCCAATGAAGATCGAATCATCATATCTCTTGGTTTATCATTACGATATAAGACCTGAATATTTCCATTTTCATCACTAGTAATGCTACTCCAACAACAGGTGCAGGCTGTCATTTCCAGGTCTGTATGCAGCTCCCATAAGTCATTTTTCTGACCGGAAAAGCGGGCATATCTAAGGCCTTGAGTATCGCCGGCTTCTTCACGGTCATCTAGCCAGACAATATGAAACTGTCCTAACTTATCTGCTGTAATATCAAAATAGCCCTGGTCAATTTTTGCATATTCATCGCCTACTGGACTGGCTATTTGTTGCCAAGTCTGACCAAAGTCAGTAGATAATGCGGCGGCAATTTTTCCTGTCCAGGGTTCGCCGCCTTGTGTTTGCCATACAGCTAACACTTTATTAGCAAAAGCCGCTATTTGAAAATCATTGCCTCTTTTTGATTTTTTGACCGAGAGCAGGCCTTGATTGACAGTTACTGCCGCTAGCCATGTTTTTCCTGCGTCTGAGGAGTTAAGGTATTTTAAAGAAAGTTGCTGGGTATTGCGGTCAAGGCCAGAAAATAAAGCATGGATAGTGTTGTTTTCTGAGTATATATCTAAGGTGTGAACGGTATTTAAGCCTGTTTTAATGGCTCTTTGAGTGAGGCTTTTATGATTCAGTAAAGCACATCCAGGTAAGGCCAGGATAGATAGAATGAATAAACTTAAACAACTCATTTTGTAGAAGGCAGTACACGTTATATTTGGAGCCATAAATGTTACTTTTTTCATTTTCAATTGATCTAGTCTTAAGAGGTTACAAGGAACATATTGTTAATCATGGAGAGAGTGTAAGTAAACTGTAGCTCGTTTTTCTAATGCTTGAGAGTCGAATTGCTTAAACTAAGTTCCCTAACCTGAATATTCTCATATTCAATAAATTTTGCTACTCTATATTAGTTGTTATTTATACGTCAACTAACGGTAAGCTGCTTATGCTGAGGGTGGTTTTGTGAAAAATGATTATTTATCACAATTAGAGTACTGTTCTAAATTGCTATATGGCTTGAATATGAGTAGTATGAGCATACATTCTTAAATGTATGGTATATAAAGTTGAATTGTTGATTTAATATACAGACCTAATGAGGTACATAAAAGAAGACTGAAAGGATTGCTGATGAAAAACTGAACTTTTTGCTATAAATGTAGTTGAATAAACGTTGACTTTCAGCAACAACATTGATGTTTTGGGGATAAGCTTAAATTTTTTATAATAAAAATAAATAAAGGGGTAAATGAAATGACTTTTGGTGGAATCATTGCTATTTTGATAGCAATCTGGGTTTATAGAACGGCGATTGAACATAAGACAGGCAACGCGCTTTATTGGGTGGCGGGAAGCTTTATTGTATTTTTACTGGTACAGTTTTTAGCGATTAATTTAAATGGTTTGATCATTGAAACATTTGATAGCGATATTGGTAGTGAATATGATTCGGCTGGTGGACTAAATGCTAGAGATAACAGTGATACAGCGGGATTGCAAAGTGGTACAGGTGGTTCTTTAATTGGTATTATTTTTGAATTGCTTACCTGGATTATTCCTTTCTTCGTAGTAGCTATTATTAGACAGTTATATATGCTAAAACAGTCTTTTAGCTTTATGGGGCTGTTTGGTGGTCTTAAAGGAATGTTTGTAAGTATTAAAAATAGCTTTAAAACATCATAAAAGCGTTATCTGTTTTGTAGCAATAAAAAAGCCTGGATTTATCTAGGCTTTTTTATTGGCGTAGATTAATGTTTTTTTAGTTTGTTACGGCTGAGACTATAGCTATAATAGCTAGTATAAACAGTATAGTAGCAATAAAACCAACAATCAGGTAATTAGAGAGAGTGCCGTGTTCAAAATCTATTTCTCTGTTTTTTTTGCTTTGTACGCCAATACCTGCGGCAAGAACGCTTTTTATAATATGTAGTAACCCTGGTTTTGACATTCTGTTTACCCACTTATTTCATTAGTTTTTTATAATATAGCTTTGAATGTTATCAGGCAATAGTTAAATCGATACCCAACCCTTATGAATAAAATCGAATTTTTAAAACAGCAATTATCCCAACGAATTTTGTTTCTTGATGGTGCCACGGGCACAATGATACAAAGTTACAATCTGGAAGAAAAAGATTATCGAGGTGAGCGTTTTGCCGATTGGGATTGTGACTTAAAAGGCAATAATGATTTACTGTCGCTGACTCAGCCCGATATCATCAAGGCCATTCATAAAGCTTATTACGATGTAGGTGTGGATATTGTTGAAACTAATACTTTTAATGCCACCAGCATTGCCATGGCTGATTACAATATGGAATCGCTGGCTTATGAAATTAATTTTGAGTCAGTCCGGCTGGCGAAAGAAGTGGCCGCTGAATTTACGGCATTAAACCCGGATAAGCCACGGTTTGTAGCTGGAACATTAGGGCCGACAAACCGTACAGCCTCTATGTCACCCGAAGTGAATGATCCGGGCTTTAGAAATATTAGCTTTGATGAATTGGTTGAAGCCTATACCGAAGCCGTGCGAGGCATGTGTGATGCAGATGTCGATATAATTTTAATTGAAACGATTTTTGATACCTTAAATGCCAAGGCCGCAATTTTTGCGGTAGAACAGTATTTTGATGTATTGGGTCATAAGTTGCCTGTGATGATTTCAGGCACGATTACCGATGCATCAGGGCGTACACTTTCTGGTCAAACAGCCGCCGCATTCTGGAATTCATTAAACCACGTTGATCCTATTTCCATAGGTTTTAACTGTGCTTTAGGGGCGACAGAGTTACGTCAATATATAGAAGAAGTCTCAAATATTGCCGATACGCATATTTCTGCACACCCCAATGCAGGTTTGCCGAATGAGTTTGGTGAGTATGATGAAACCCCGGAAGAAATGGCCAAAGAGCTGGCTGATTGGGCTGCTCAGGGTTATTTAAATATTATTGGGGGCTGTTGTGGAACATCGCCAGAATATATCAAAGCGATTGTTGATGCAGTACAAAACTATGCACCTAGAAAAATACCCGTACTAGAAAAACAATGTCGTTTATCTGGCTTGGAGCCTCAAAATATTGCCCCTGATGCATTGTTTGTGAATGTTGGTGAACGGACCAATGTGACGGGTTCTGCAAAATTTAAACGCTTAATTGTAGAAGGCGATTACGAAACCGCATTAGATGTTGCCAAAGATCAGGTTGAGAACGGTGCGCAGATTATTGATATCAACATGGATGAAGGCATGTTGGAATCAAAAGAAGCGATGGTGCGTTTTTTACATCTAATTGCTTCTGAACCAGATATTGCCAAAGTACCCATCATGCTGGATTCTTCCAAGTGGGATATTCTGGAAGCCGGGCTTAAGTGTATACAAGGTAAAGGCGTGGTTAACTCGATCTCGATTAAAGAGGGCGAGGAAAACTTCATTAAGCAGGCTAAATTGATTCGCCGCTATGGTGCAGCCGTGATCGTGATGGCATTTGATGAAGAGGGTCAGGCCGATACTATGGCCCGAAAAATCGAAATTTGTCAGCGGGCTTATAAAATTCTGACTGAGGTAGTTAACTTTCCGCCAGAAGATATAATTTTTGATCCCAATATTTTTGCCATCGCAACAGGGATTGATGAGCATAATAATTATGGTGTCGATTTTATTGAAGCGACCCGTGAAATTACTCGAACCTGTCCTCATGCTTTAATTTCTGGTGGTGTATCCAATGTGTCATTTTCATTTCGAGGCAATAATTTAGTCCGAGAAGCGATCCATGCTGTTTTTCTCTACCATGCCATTAAAGCAGGTATGGGGATGGGGATTGTTAATGCCGGGCAGTTGGCCATTTATGAAGATATCCCTGAAGAATTGCGAAATGCGGTAGAAGATGTGGTACTTAACCGCAATCCCGAAGCCACCGAAGCCATGCTGGAAATGGCGCAGAAATATCAGGGTGCAGGCGGGGTAGCCAAAAAAGAAGATCTGGAATGGAGAAACTGGCCCGTTACTAAACGTCTGGAACATGGCTTGGTAAAAGGTAATGCAGATTATATTATTGAAGACACCGAACAGGCTCGACTAGAAGCTGATTTGCCTTTACATGTGATTGAAGGTCCATTAATGGACGGCATGAATGTGGTGGGTGATTTGTTTGGCGAAGGCAAAATGTTTTTACCACAAGTGGTTAAATCTGCCAGGGTAATGAAAAAAGCGGTTTCTCATTTAATGCCGTTTATGGATGCTGAAAAAGATGGTGGCATAAAAACCAATGGCAAGATATTGATGGCGACGGTAAAAGGCGATGTGCATGATATTGGTAAAAATATCGTCGGTGTTGTTTTGCAATGTAATAACTATGAAGTTATTGATATGGGCGTGATGATTCCGGCTGAGCAGATTCTTAGAAAGGCCAGGGAAGAAAATGTCGATATTATAGGGCTGAGTGGTTTAATCACACCCTCTTTAGATGAAATGGTACATGTCGCTAAAGAAATGGAAAGACAGGGTTTTGATATTCCATTAATGATAGGCGGGGCCACAACCTCGCGCGCGCATACAGCGGTTAAAATTGAACAAAATTATCATGCGCCGACTGTTTATGTCACTGACGCATCGCGTAGTGTGGGTGTTGTTAGTTCTCTTTTAAGTGATGAATTAAAAGATAATTATATTGCTAAGTTACGTGCTGAATATGAACAGGTTCGTGAACGTCATAAAGGCCGTAAAGCGCAGGTAAAACAGCATAGCCTGGAAAATGCCAGAAACAATAAGTTTAATACAGGAGATCATCAGCCAGTCAAACCATCCTTTTTAGGGACTAAGGTGATTGATTCTTTAACTCTGGATGTTTTAGTCCCTTATATAGACTGGACTCCTTTCTTTCAGACCTGGGAATTATCGGGCAAATATCCTGCAATTTTAAAAGATGAAGTGGTTGGAGAAACAGCGACTAAATTATTTGCTGATGCCAAAGCTATGCTGGATCAAATTGTTAACGAAAAGTGGTTAACAGCGAAAGCCGTTATGGGCTTTTTCCCTGCCAATAGCATAGATGATGATATTGAACTATATACAGATGACTCGCGTACTGAAGTGCTAGAAACCTTACACCATTTGCGTCAGCAAAATGTAAAAGCACCAGGGCGGGCTAATTTCTGTTTATCTGATTTTATCGCCAGCAAGGAAAGTGGCAAAGCCGATTATATTGGTGGCTTTGCAGTGACCTCTGGTATCGGTATTGAAGAAAAGATCGCAGAATTCGAAAAAGATCATGATGATTATAATTCGATTATGTTAAAAGCTTTAGCGGATAGATTAGCTGAAGCATTTGCGGAATATTTACATGAACAGGTCAGGAAAGAGCATTGGGGCTATGCTTCAGATGAAACTCATGAAAATGCGCAACTTATTTCTGAGGCTTATAAAGGTATTAGACCTGCGCCAGGTTACCCTGCCTGTCCTGATCATACTGAAAAAGAAAAACTATTTGAGTTGTTAAGTGCAACAGCAGCAACAACGATAGAACTAACTGAAAGCTACGCCATGTTCCCAACCGCAGCAGTCAGCGGTTGGTATTTATCTCATCCAGAATCACAATACTTCAATGTCGGTAAAATCGATCAAGAGCAACTTGAAAGTTATGCAAAAAGAAAAGGTATGACTAAGGAAGTAGCTGAGCGCTGGTTATCTGCACATTTGCACCATTAGAGTTATGATAATTTTGGTTTGAAGGCCTTGTTATCAATATTGTAGCCCGCACCACGCATACTTCATACGGGTAAATATATTTTATCTTTTGTAGGGTGGATAAGCGATAGCGTAATCCACCATTCTTTTACCTGATCCATGAGCTTCCGCCATATACAGCACACCAGCTACACGCCATAACAGCAGGGATTCACATTGGGCTTTCCTGCCCAAAGTGCATTATGCAGGATAGCATCATGTGAATCCCTGTCGAGATGAGGTGCAGCAGTTGAATCGGTGTTTTTATAAAATGGCTGAGACTCGTACGTAATCAGGTATTTTAATGACATCTTAACTTAAGATAAATAAAAAGTATCAATTTGTAATATAAGCGGAATAATCATGACGGAAAACAACCCTTCACAATTTATTATCTACCAAAGCGATGATGGCCAAATCAGGTTGGATGTACGCTTTGTTGATGAAACCGTGTGGCTGACTCAGGCATTGATGGCAGAGTTATTTCAAACTTCAACCGACAATGTCTGCCTGCACCTGAAAAACATCTATGCCGAAGGCGAACTTGATGAAAACTCAACCACCGAGGATTTCTCGGTAGTTCGCTCGGAAGGTACGCGTCAGGTAAAGCGCAAGCTCAAACATTACAATATGGATGCCATTATCTCGGTGGGTTATCGCGTACAAAGCCATACTGCAACGCGCTTTCGCCAGTGGGCAACCCAGCATTTACGCGAGTTTATCGTTAAAGGCTTTGTGCTGGATGACGAGCGCCTGAAAAACCCTGATTTGCCTTTTTATTATTTTGAAGAGCTCACTCAGCGCATTCAAGATATTCGCACCAGCGAAAAGCGTTTTTACCAGAAAATCACCGATATTTATGCCACCAGCGTGGATTATGACCCCACATTGAATACCAGTATTAATTTCTTTAAAACGGTGCAAAATAAGGTGCACTGGGCGATTACTGGACATACGGCTGCCGAGATATTCATTACCGCGCCAATAGCGATAAATCTAACATGGGCTTAACCAACTGGCGTGGCAGCAAGGTACGCAAGCAGGATGTGGTTAATGCGAAGAACTACCTGAGTGAAGACGAGCTGCAAGCGTTGAATAATCTGGTTGAGCAGTATTTGGTATTTGCTGAAGGTCAGGCATTGCGCCGCATTTCTATGTCTATGATCGACTGGCTGACCAAACTAGATGGCTTTTTAAGCCTGAATGATCGGGATATTCTTAACCATGCAGGTAAAGTTTCGCATCAAATGGCGAAGCAATTGGCCGAGCAGGAATACGATAAATTTCATCAACAACGCTTACAAAATGAAACCGCCGAAGCGGATAAGCATCTGGAACAGCTTACAAAAACGGTAGAGAAATTTGGTACACCCGATAAGATAAAAAAAGACAGCAGAAAAACATGACCGAATAACAATTAAACAACTTATGAGAGACTACTTATCTATTATTTTAGGCTGTGCATTACTATTGAAGATGACCTATAGTATGGTTTTTATAGAACAGTTCAGCCTTTATAAGTTATGAAAGTAATACATGGAATTTGGGTGCCTTATCCAAAAAGTAGTTTTATCCAAAAAGGTCAGTTTAGTATTTGGGTGGAGACTGATGAGGTTAAGTCGAAGAAAAATAAAAACCGTCATCCTCAACAACTCACTGAAAAAGCAGGTCTGGATTTTTTAAAAGCTTCGTTCGCTTATGGCTTAAGTCCTTCTGACCCTGGTCCAGAATTTCAAAGTATCTATTTACCTACCGTAAGTGATAAGCCCTTAGCTGATCCTGAGCTTGTCATAAGTGAAGTCACTGAAGAGGCTGTTCTACAGGAGTGGCAGGTATTCGCATACCCTGTAAGCATACCTTTAAGATCAATAGCTGATATTTATTTTTTAAGTCACTATAACAATGAAGGTATTCGCATCAGTCGTGATTTTTTGTTTTGGTATTACTTCAGTCAATCACTTAAACAATTCATCGAAAAAGACCAATATATCCCCGTCGTTTTAGCTGAAAAAGATAAAACCAAGAGCAAGCTTTACCGTTGTTGGAAGATTATTTCTCCGGCTTATGAGAATTTGATAGAACATTCGGTTAAATCAATGCCTTTAGCCTGTTCGCAGACTTATCAAGCAGAATCCTTATTGCGACATTTTGCCGAAGTCACAGTGAATCAAATCATAGAATCTAGTGTGCAGAAATTACCACAAGTTTTTACGAAAAAGCTGCAATCTGATTTCTTAGAAACTATTCTGCTTGAGCAGCAAACAGATAAGCCGATAAAAACCGCTAGCAAGGTGCCTGAAGAATTTCAACAGTGGCATCAATGGCAGCAGAAGTTTTTACAGTCGCAGCAGAAAAGTGTGCTGCAGTTAGGCTTTCAATTAGACGAAGCCGATGCTGAACATATAGATAACTGGCGACTCAATTTCATATTATGCTCACATAAAGACCCCTCTTTTAAACTGAATTTAGTCGACTTTTGGTTTGAAGGTGATCGTTATCAAGAACTCTTGTCTCAGCTATTTGGTGATAACATTGAACAGCAAGTGTTAGTCAATTTAGCCCATGCTGCAAGGATTTACCCCAAGCTTTGGCTAGGGATGGAAACAGCAGAACCTTCAGATTTAATGCTTAGCCTGGAGGATGCTTTTGGTTTTTTACAAGAATCAGCCTGGATTCTTGAGGCTGCAGGTTTTAGAGTGATTATCCCTGCGCGATTAACCCCTAAAGGCCGACGACGCGCAAAAATGCGCTTGCGCAGTGGGGATAAGAAAAAAGGCAGTAGCACGGCATCAGCTAAATCATATTTGTCCTTTGATTCTTTAAGCGATTATCACTATGAGTTTGCCATGGGCGATGAAACAGTTTCGCCTGAAGAGTGGCAGCAACTTGTCGATATGAAAACGCCATTAGTTAATTTTCGTGGTCAGTGGATGCAATTAGACCGTGAAAAAATGCAGGAAATGTTGGCTTTCTGGCAACAACAAAAAGATAATCCCGATACTTTATCTGTACAAGAGTTATTAAGAAAGCTGGCAGAGGAGGGCGATAGTTTAGAGTTTGATAAAAATGATATGCTGGCAGATATGTTGGCGAAACTGAATGATAGCAGTCAGTTTTCATTGATAGAGAACCCCACACAATTAAAAGCGCAATTACGTGACTATCAAAAACGTGGAGTCTCCTGGTTAAGATATTTAGAAACCTTGGGGTTAAATGGTTGTTTAGCAGATGACATGGGCTTAGGAAAAACCATGCAAGTTATTGCAACGCTTATTTTAGAAAAGCAGGAAAAGCAAACTGAACCTACTTTATTAATAGCACCGACTTCTGTGATTGGTAACTGGGAAAAAGAAGTCCAAAAGTTTGCACCTCACTTAAAAACGCTTATCCATCATGGCAGTCAGCGAGAAAAAGACCCTAAAGAGTTTTCTAAACTTTGCTCAGAGCAGGATATGATAATCACTTCTTATACCTTAGCCCGTAAAGATAGTCCGTTATTAACATCCGTTGATTGGCACCGTGTTGTTCTGGATGAGGCTCAAAATATTAAAAATCCAAAATCAGCTCAAACTAAGGCCATTCTAAAGTTAAAAGCAAATCACAGGCTTGCATTAACAGGTACTCCGGTAGAAAACAGATTAATGGATTTGTGGTCAATTTTTAACTTCTTAAATCCAGATTATTTAGGCAAACAAACCCAGTTTAGAAAAAATTATGAACTCCCCATACAGCGTAATAACGATGCAATAAAATCAACCGTTTTAAAACAGTTGATTCAGCCCTTTATATTACGACGTTTAAAAACCGATAAAAATATCATCAAAGATTTGCCTGATAAAGTTGAGAGTAAGCAGTATTGTAACTTGAGTAAAGAGCAAGCTTCCTTATATCAGGCTGTGGTTAAAGATGTAGAAGAACAGTTGGAAGAAAAACAGGGTATTGAGCGGCAAGGTCTGATGCTATCCACCCTAATGAAACTTAAACAGATCTGTAACCACCCAATGCAATTTTTGCAAGATGGCAGTGCTTTTAGCAGTGAGCGGTCTCATAAACTGGAACGTATAAGCGATATGTTGGCGGAGGCGGTTGACGAGGGTGATAGCGTTTTGGTATTCACTCAATTTACAGAAATTGGTGAGCAGTTGGTTCAGTATTTAAATAAAGAAAAACATTATCCAACGCATTATATCCATGGTGGGGTTAGTCGAAAAAAACGTGAGCAAATGATAGAGGACTTTCAAGACCCAGATAGTCCGCCGTCAGTTTTTGTACTATCGCTTAAAGCCGGCGGTGTAGGTATAACCTTAACCCGAGCCAATCATGTCTTCCACTTTGACCGCTGGTGGAATCCTGCGGTAGAAAACCAGGCGACAGACAGAGCGTTTCGTATCGGTCAGAAAAAGAATGTGTTTGTGCATAAATTTATTACGCTGGGTACGCTGGAAGAACGTATCGACCAAATGATTGATGACAAACAGAAAATGGCGGATAGCATTGTAGGGAATGATGAAAGCTGGTTAACAAAATTAGACAACCAGGCATTTAAAGAACTCATTGCATTAAATAAAAATAGCATTATGGAGGCTTAACAATGAGTAGCATGACTAAAACCTGGTGGGGAGAACGCTTACTTGATGCATTAGAGGGCTTTACTGATAGTGGGCGATTAGCGAGAGGACGCTCTTATGCCAGTGAACATCGAGTTAAACAATGGCTGATAAAAAAAGGGGTTGTGCAAGCGAAAATCAGAGGCAACAAAAACCCTTATTTTGGTGTTTATACCGAGCCTACCTATAAAACTGAAGTTGAAATGGTTCACCTGTCGGTATCGCAATGGAAAAAAATCATTGCCAGGCTAACTGAACGCGCTAGCTTTATCGCTAAACTGCTAGTTGATGAAATTCCGGAAAATATTGAAGAGCTGTTTGCCGAATTTAACAGCCATTTATTGCCTAACAGTTATAAAGATTTTAAGGTCTCGTGTAACTGCCCTGATTATGCAGTTCCCTGTAAACATATTGCTGGTGTTTGTTATCGACTGGCCAGTGAGCTAGACCATAATCCCTTGCTGTTATTTGAAATGCGAGGGCTTTCACCAGAAAAGTTACATCAAGAATTAATTAAATCTCCATTAGGTAAAATACTAGCCGATGCTCAAACATCAGAGACAAGTGAATTAATTCCAGTAAAAAGCTTTTATACCCAGGTCGAATTCAAAAAAATACCTGACAAAATATCCTTAAAACAGTTTTGGCATGGGCAAGTTCCTTTACCTAAAGAATTACCCCCGCACCAAGAAACAAGTATTCCAGCAGTATTGCTTAAAAAAGGAGGAGACTATCCTGCTTTTTGGCAGAAACAAGGCTCATTTATCGCTGTAATGGAAGATTTTTATTTAAGGATGCGAAAAAATAATCAAAAACAGATTTAGCCGTATTTAGATTTCTGGGCAAACGGTCTTTAGAGCTGCGAAGTATGTGTGAAACGGTTGAGACTGTTTGCTCAGGGATGAACATCAATGGGCTATAAAGTCCACAATCAGGATAGAGCTAAAGTATAATATCCAAGATTAATTTATCTTTTGACTTCATTGTAGCAGGAGCAAAATTGAAACCTAACATTAGAAGGCTGTAGATTAAAGTGTAGCCCTAATTTTTTTTAAAAAACATGTAAAATATGAGCGTAAATAAAGTAGAAAGAGCAATGGAAAAGCTAATGTATGCCAGTCGCTGGATTTTAGCGCCTATATATTTAGGTTT
>ENA-ORXI01001285-ORXI01001285.1-sediment-metagenome-genome-assembly--contig:-NODE-1285-length-19719-cov-28.170960_pt1 | contig 19719 bp, 12 predicted proteins | sample MGYA00237861_ERZ511468 | MGnify/ENA primary metagenome ERZ511468 (study PRJEB26299, sample SAMN06266213) | sediment metagenome | isolation source: Hudson Canyon methane seep mesocosm | place...
TTAATCTATAATTATGTTTTATCAGTAGTTTGTTTGTAAGAAGGTTTTATGTCAGCAGTTATCGAAGAGAAAACAGTCAGAGGTTTGCGTGAAGTTGCGTTATTAGCATTTTCAACTGTCGCATTGTTTTTTTTAATCGCATTAATTACTTTTAGCAATGAAGATGCAGGATGGACTCATAGTGGATCAACGCAGGTTATTAGTAATGCTTGTGGAGTAGTTGGTGCCTGGGTTTCTGATTTTGTATTAAGCATTTTTGGCTTGATGGCCTACCTATTTCCTAGCATGATTTTATGGCATGGTTATCTTGTTTATACACAGGCTGAGAAGCAGCGCGGCAAGTTTATTTTGGCCATACGCTGGACTGGTTTTATAGCCACTATTATTGCTGGCAGTGCAATTTTTTATTTACATGTTTTGAGATTGCAGATTGAATTACCTGGTAGTACTGGCGGTATTTTAGGGCGAGAAGTGGGTGAGGCTTTATTAGTTGTTTTAGGCGATTCAGGGGTTACTTTATTATTGCTAGCCATCTTTTTAGCAGGTATTACTCTTTTTACAGGTTTATCCTGGATTGCTTTATTAGATTTTGTGGGGAAATACTCTTTAGCTCTTACAACAAGTCTTTATCAAGGTAGTTTATCTTTATTTGATGCCTATAAAGATCAGCGGATAAGGACAAGACAGCTAAAAAGTAAGTTACCTCCGAAAGCAAAAAAGCTAAAGAAATCTAAAGTTAAAATTTCACCAACCTTAAACACAATAGAACAGAGCGATAGAGAAGCGAAAGAAAATCAGGTCGATATTTTTGAAGAGCCATTCGATGCAAAATCATATAAAGGAAAATTACCACCTTTAGCATTATTAGATAAACGAGTTTCTAAGGTAAAAGGCTATTCTGCAACGGATCTGGAAGAGATGTCCAGGCAGGTTGAGGATGTTTTACAGGATTTTAATGTGGTGGTAGAGGTCGTAGGGGTAAACCCCGGACCTGTTATTACCCGATTTGAATTAAAGTTAGCTGCAGGCGTTAAAGTGAGCCGAGTCAGTGGCTTGTCTAAAGATATTGCGCGTGGATTGTCTGTGACCAGTGTGCGTATTGTAGAGGTGATTCAAGGTAAAGCGGTTATTGGTCTGGAGATCCCAAACCGGGAAAGGGAAATGGTGTCTTTACGTGACCTGATTGCTGCACGTAGTTTTGAAAAAGCAAAATCTAAACTCACTTTTGCCATGGGTAAAGATATTTCAGGTGTGCCAGTGATGGCTGATTTAGGAAAAATGCCCCATGCTTTGGTGGCAGGTACCACGGGTTCAGGTAAGTCAGTAGCAATCAATACCATGATTTTAAGCTTGCTGTATAAAGCAACGCCTGAAGAAGTGCGCCTGATCATGATAGATCCAAAAATGTTGGAATTGTCTGTCTATGAGGGAATCCCGCATCTGTTAACCCCAGTAGTGACAGATATGAAAGATGCACAAAATGCTTTGCGCTGGGCAGTTGCAGAAATGGAGCGACGTTATAAATTGATGTCCAAAGTGGGGGTTCGTAACCTGGCGGGGTTTAATCAGCTGATTGCAGAGGCTGAGAAAAAAGGTGAGCCTATTCGCGATCCTATATTTCAATTAACCGAGCCTTTACAAGAAGGCGAAGAGTTTCCGGTTTTAACTAAATTGCCCAGTATTGTCATTGTGATTGATGAGTTAGCCGATATGATGATGATTGTGGGTAAGAAAGTAGAAGAACTGATTGCCCGCTTAGCACAAAAGGCTCGGGCGGCTGGAGTTCATCTGGTGTTAGCAACTCAGCGACCTTCAGTGGATGTGTTAACAGGATTGATTAAAGCCAATGTGCCGACCCGTATTTCTTTTCAGGTTTCTTCACGTATTGATTCCAGAACTATTCTTGATCAAGGTGGGGCAGAAGCCTTGTTAGGTAATGGTGATATGTTATTTTTACCGTCTGGCACCAGTATTCCGATTAGAGCGCATGGCGCTTTTGTTGATGATCATGAAGTGCATAAAATTGTCGAATTTCTTAAGCAGACAGCACCACCAGCCTATCTGGAAGAAATTACTCAAGAACGTTCTGACACAGGTGACTTTGTCGCAGAAGGCGGAGCTGACTCTGAAATGGACGCTTTATATGATGAAGCCGTGATGTTTGTAACTGAATCTAGAAAAGCATCCATATCCAGTGTACAAAGGCGATTTAAAGTCGGTTATAACCGTGCCGCCAGAATGATTGAAGATATGGAAGCCGCAGGAGTCGTGAGTGCGCCAGAAGGTAATGGCTCTCGACAAGTTTTAGCACCACCCGCACCAAGAGATTAATATGAGTCCTACCGTTATTGGAATATTCATCCTGATTTTTATTGCTTCAGTGTCAGGCTGGTTTTTTAGCCGTTCGAAAGAGGCAGAAACACCTGTTAAGGTGATGCTGTTTGTGCTTTATTTTTGGGGTAGCATCTTTGTGGAGTTAATGATTTTTGCCGCACTTTATCATTTTGATTTGTTGAGTGGTTTCTAGGCTAATAGGGTGCTGTTTTTAGCTGAGCAGGGTGGATAAGTACTAGCGTAACGTAATGCAGTATTTTTGTAACGATGCATAAAATGACAAACTATATCTATGGTAAGGAAAGCAAACAGTTGAGCTCAGTTTAAATTGTCGAAAACTCAACGCTGGGCAATAAAGACTGCCCACCCTACATAGCTCATACACATATCAATAGCGTCAATTCGGACGACCAAATGTTGCGCTGCCACATTTGCTCAGCAGTTACGCAACAGGTCAAGGGTGTTGAGCTGCATCCAGAAGATTGAATTATTGAGACGGCTGTTGATAATTAAAAACATCAACGTTTCGGCTATGATATATTCAGAATATTACATTGTTGTCAGGAGCCCGTTATGATATTTACACCTAACATGCATCATACTGAATACACCGCTTCGGATATTGCGGAAATGCTTGATAACACACAGTGGGGAAGCGAATTTTCCTGGGAACAAATACTGGTTCTTGGCGACTATTTTAAACCCGATAGGGTTAAAGCAGGTGACATCATTTTCGAAGAGGGTGGGCCTGGTGATTCAATGAGCATCATCGTATCAGGGTGCGTGGAAATAAGCAGAGACCATAAAGTATTGTCTACCCTGCATGCAGGCCGGGCTTACGGTGAGATGTCATTAATTGATAGTGAACGTCGTTCCGCGACTGCAATTGCCAGGGAGGAATGCCTGTTATTATCCATTGCTAAAATTGGTTTTGATCAGTTAGCAGAAGAAGACCCTGTCCTTGCGCTGCAATTGATATTGAAAATTACCCGCCTGTTAAGTTTGAGGTTGCGCAAAACCAGTGGTGAGTTATGTGATATTCTCGATGAGGCCACTCATATGAGTGAATAGTCCCGCTTCAGCTAATTATGTTGTAGTCCGCGGGAGTTAACCCGTTATAAGCGGGTAATTATTGCGCTCAAGATCATTGATTTAACAATAGAGCATCATACTTTGTCTGCTGGTTCAATTAATACAGTCTATTTTTAAAAGTCTAAACGATAGCCAACGATCACAAAATAACCTTTAGTACGATTAAATTCACTTGGGTCTGATACTGAACGCTGAGCCAGTGGTCTTTCTTCTTTTTGCCACTCGCCACCCGCTTCGACTTCTAGCTGCAAGGCCCTCAGCACTCTATATGTTAATCGGACCGAAGGTTTATATGTCCAGCGAGTTGAGCCATCCACATTATCCCGTAGATCAAATCTAAATCGGGGATTTACTCTTAATTCACGGCTAACGGGGTATCGAGAATTTAAAGTAAATGTTGTTGTATTGGCTTTAGAATCACTATAACGAACGCCTAATGTATAGAGATCTCCATCAGTTAAAATGCTATTAGCGGTCAAATCAGTAGAATAAGAATAATCATCACCACTCGCTGCTGAGCCATCAACCACGCCATCTAAATTAGCTGTAATAGACACAGGGAGCCCAGTTGATGTTTGGGTGCTAGATGTTTTTGTCCATCTGAAGTCAGCATTAATCTGAAATTGTTTTGTTAATGGTCGAGAGATGCCCAGGTTGAATGAGCGACTGATCGCAGTTCGCTGTTTCGCTAATGTAAGAATTTCATCTTCACTAAAAAAACCAAGAAGATCATCTACAGAATCAACGCCTTGAAGATTGGAAACAGCATTTCGGGTGCTCATTAATGGTGTTGATCTCTGATCAAAGGTAGCATTAATAGTCGTCCTGTCAGGAAAAATATATTGCCCGGTAAATAAAAAGGTATTTAAGGCCTGATGATAAATATCGTAATCCAAGAAAGTAAAAAATGAACGATTGTCTTGAAAATACCTTATTTCTCCTCCCACAGCCCGTCGATCTAGAATACCTTGGTGAATCTGCTCGATAAAAAAAGCATTAAAATCCAAAGCTTTGAAGTACCGACCAGCATCAGCACTAATACCATAGAAATAACTATTATCATTAACAAAGACGTCTTTGGAGGATTCAACAGAATAGCCGGCAACTAGATTCAGCTTTAGACTTTCCATTATTGGAAAACTGGCCAATACACCATCAAAGCGCCCGAGCACGCCTCCTGTACTACGTGATTGCCGACCAATCCTTAATGATGAATTTAACGCTTTATCACTAAAATCTAGATAAAATGAACTAATACGATGCTGATCCTGATCACTGGTTTCAAGGTGGTCTTCATAAGCACCAGAAAAACGCCCTGTGATTTTATAATCCTGCCAACGTAAGCGTGAGGTAAGATCCAGGTTATTTTGCAAACTAGAACGAATCAGTCTAGACGCATTATTGTTAGATTTACTGATATCTCTATTATAAAACTGAGAAACACTGCCATAGCTTGTCCACTCCAGGTCTGATGAACTGACTGCTTTTCTCTTGGCTTTTCTTAATTTCCCCTTGGGTTCTGCTCGTGCAGTTAAAATCCCCGTTAAACGTTGCTTAACTCGGTCTGAACTTTCTCCTTCTGGATATAATTTTAGATATTTTTTATAGGCGACTTTAGCATGTGCTAACTGACCTTTACGTTCACGAGCAAGACCTAAATATTCTAGCGCCTCTTTAGCATATAGGGAGTTAGATTTATCTAATACTACTTTGGTATATAGTTGAATAGCCCGTGAATAATTTTTTTCTAAAATCGCTGTCCTTGCATCCTGCATGGCTTGTGCCATTTTAGGGTTTTTAGCACCTTCCACGGCATGTTGCCTGATTTCTAATTCAAGTGGGATTATCCCTGCTTTAGGTTCTTTTTTAAGCGCTTCTTTGGCATGTGAAACTTCAACAAAAATATGGAATGCATCAGTACCCCCTCTAACCTTATAGTTGAGGTGACGGTTAAATTTCAGTATCACCTCTTGCTGAGTTAAGTCCATACTCACCTGATATAAAGGGACTTTTCTCGTTGCTTTCCAGGGCAATGTTTCAAAATCAGTCAGGTCATCAGACAATTGCACAGCTAAAGACGTCCGTTTTACCTTAATGTGTAATTGATTTCCTCCTTCTAAAGGAGAATAAGATGAAACGGTCAATTGTTGGTTAAATTTGATATCAATAATAGAATACGCCTGCTCTTCTATTACATCGATAGACTCTAGCATTCTATCGCCAGTCTCGGCCCAGGCATAAGTCGACAGCAATAATATCAACAAGCTCAAGCTGAAATTGACAACAGCTTTGTGCCGCCGTAATTCCACAGGATTTAATAATAAATTCGATGACATGTTATAGATTGTAGTTAGGTATTCCACAGAGGAATATTTCAAATTAAGATTTAATTAGCTGCCATATCAATAATGCAGAGACTTCTGTGTACAGTTCTGAGGCTCATTTTTTACAGCGAATAACTGACTAGGAGCTTGTCCGAGAATAGAAGTCGTCACGAGGGAAAGCCCTTTTGAGTCAGTTTTTTCGTTCATTTGAGGCGAATAGTTGCGCTATTCAACGAAAATGAACGGGGAAAATGGCCAAAAGGGCTTTTTCCGTAGTAGGCTCTCTATTCTCGGACAGGCTCCTAGGAAAGTGCAATTAAAAACCACTCTTTTTAGTCCAGGCAGTACTTCAATTTATTGGAATACTCCGTTTGGCAAACATGTACGACAATACTTCTAAAATCCGTACCTTGCTCCACTCCAAAAACCATGTCTGTATCAAAAGATAAGTGCACATAAAAGCCATCAGCAGAAAAATCACCTTCATAAACGACTTCATATAATGGAACTAATTCGGTCTGTTGAGGGACTATCGCTTCTCGTTCAAACACCGCATCTGTATCAACCGGAGCAACCACAAGAGGGCGTAATTGAATGCGTAACTCTTTGCCCTTATACAATGGAAAATGTTTCATATAACGCACAGGAAATGAAAAATTGATGCTGACATCAGAGCGATGGATATCGTCAACAATATCGACACTCTCAATCACTCTATCTTTGACTGGCGCAGCAATTAATTGCGCAACACTATACAGTCCAACAGTTATGCATAAAGACAATACAAGTAGAATTCTATTTTGTTTTAATTGTTCCATTTTATTAATTACCACTCGCCTTTATTTGGGTTATGTTCGGGGCCATTTTCTCTTTCTTTAATCGTTGTAAAGGTATTATCCTGATATAAATGACAGCTACCGGTGCAATCAGTTAATTCACTGGCCGTATAGTAGATTGTGGGTTTTTCTGATTTTTTATGTTCATCCCGTTTGAAATCACTCGTATGGCAACTACCACAGGTTCCACTGACATTATCATGATTAAAACTGACATTTCCCCATGAATTTGTTCGGTGACAGTCTTCGCAATTATTACTTGATGCAGGGTGACCACCTGGCTTTCCTTGCGCGGTATTACCATTGTGGCAAGTAGAACAACTTCCGAGGACTGAGTTATGATCAACTCGTATCACAGGTACCCAGTTTGTAGTTCGGTGACAATCATCACAGGTATTTGTGGATAATATATGGTTTGTATTTTTCCCTAGTGCCGTAGTCCCGTTATGGCAACTGGAGCAATTGCCCGTCACATTGCTGTGATCAAAGACCGCACCATCCCAGGTGTTGCTAGTATGGCAGTCATCACACTGATTTCCACTGCTAATATGATTCGCTGTTTTTCCCGTTGCAATCGAGCCATTATGACAAGTGGAACAGTTGCCTAAGACTTCGCTATGATCAACTCGGGTGACAGGTTCCCAACTACCGGTACGGTGACAAGATTCACAATTATTAGTGGTTGCAATATGCCTCGCTGTTTTTCCAGTGGCCGTAGTCCCGTTATGGCAGCTAGAACAGTTCCCCGTCACATTGCTGTGATCAAAGACCGCACCATCCCAGGTGTTGGTGGTATGACAGTCATCACATTGATTACCGCTGCTAATATGATTTGAAGTTTTTCCCGTTGCAATCGAGCCATTATGACAAGTGGAGCAATTGCCTAAGACTTCCGTATGATCAACTCGGGTGACAGGTTCCCAACTACCGGTACGGTGACAAGATTCACAATTGTTAGTGGTTGCAATATGCCGCGCTGTTTTTCCAGTGGCCGTGGTCCCGTTATGGCAGCTAGAACAGTTACCCGTCACATTGCTGTGATCAAACACCGCACCAGACCAGCTATTAGTGGTATGACAGCTATCACACTGATTGTCACTAGTAATATGGTTTGTTGTTTTGCCGGTTGCAATCGAGCCATTATGACAACTGGAACAGTTGCCTAAAACTTCACTATGATCAACTCGAGTGACGGGTTCCCAGCTACCGGTACGGTGACAAGATTCACAGCTGTTGGTAGTCGCAATATGTCGCGCTGTTTTTCCGGTTGCTTTGGTCCCGTTATGACAACTGGAACAATTACCGCTCACATTGCTGTGATCAAACACCGCACCAGCCCAGGTGTTGCTGGTATGACAGCTATCGCACTGAGCTGTAGTCGGTATATGAAGACTACCTTTTGAACTAGATGCCGAACCGCCAACAGCATGACAACTGGAACAATTGTTAGAAAATTTGGAATGATCAGGTTTACCCGCAACGCTCCAGTTATTACTGCTATGACAATCTTCACAGGCATTGGAACTGGCAATATGAAAGGCTGTTTTCCCTTGCGCCACGTTGCCATTATGACAACTCACACAGTTAGCAATAACTCCATTGTGATCAAATTTTGCGCCTGAAAAGCTGCCACCCGTTGAATGACAATCGCTACAGATATTGTTGCTTTGTATATGGTTAGGACCTTTCCCATCAGCAATTGAACCATCGTGACAACCCTCACAATCCCCTAGCACAGCATCATGGCTTTTAATATTCAATGCAGACCAGCTAGTCCCGTTATTACCATGGCAAGCTTCGCAGTCATTAGTGCTATTGATATGACTCGCGGTTTTTCCGAAAGCCTTAATAATGCTTGAATTGGTATGACAGGCACTACACTCTTTAGGCGTTGACTTAAAAATACCGCGAACATGACAACTGGCACACTCAACATCCTGATGTGCTGTGGAGAGCCTGAAGCCCGTGGAAAGATGATCAAAATCAGTGATTTCAGTTGTGGTTTCTGAGGCTGAAATAGACGAGAAAAAAGCTAGAATTAGAAACAAGACTAGGTAAGGCATCCTAATTGACACATTGTTGTTATTTTTTATATCTTTCATAGTCCCCCCAAGTTATTAGCAGATCAATTTTTACTAAAATTACAGCGCTAAAATATCAACCCTGACTTTCATCTTGCCTGTTCAAACAACAGCTTAAAACTGACGATTTATTGTTACGAAATAAGTTCGAATACCCAGCCCTAAGTATTAGTTAACGAACTAACGAGATATCTTTAAATGAGCTTGTCACATGGCATCGCTCACAATAATCAGTAAAACTTCCCTCATGCACATCATCCTTTTGATGACAATCTATACAGGCTGAAGCAAGCGAATTATCATCTTGCGGTTTGCTGTGGCAAGTAACACAAGCCAATCCTTCATGTTTGCCATCCAAAGCATATTCAGTCTGTTTATTATGATCAAAGGCCCAGATTCCCCAACTATTTGGGTTATGACAGAGTACACAGTCGACACCCAGTTTTTTTTCATGTACATCATCTAGTTGATGACATTCGTTACAAGCAAGTTCTGCCTGTTTAAAATTCTGAGTTAAATGACATTGTTCACACGAGGCAACCGCATGTAAGCCAATCAAAGGAAACTTAGTCATATCATGGTCAAAGATTAGCTTTTCATTCCAAGCCGATTGATGATGGCACTCTGCGCATTCTTCGCCTTCACTTTTACCGTGAACATCATCTTGAATATGACAGCTATAACAGTTTGTTTTTAATTCTTCTTTATATAAGTTAGCTCGATGACAAGCATTACACGTTATATCTATGTGCCGACCTTTTAGCGGAAAATCAGTTTTATCATGATTAAATTTAACTTTATTCCACTGACTGGATTTATGACAATCCTGGCATTGACGACCATATTGCCCACGGTGTTCATCACTGTTTTTATGACAGGAATAGCAATCTGTTTTTAATTTATCCTGGTAAATGTCGCCTTTATGACAGCCGCCACAACTCACTTTTTTATGACTCGCCTTTAATGGAAAGTCCGTTTCTTTATCATGATTGAATTTAACTTTTTTCCAACCCTTAGTTGAATGACAATCTTCACATTTTTGCTGATAACGCCCTCCATGCACATCATTTATAAGGTGACAGCTAATACATTGTGTAGAAATCTGTTTGCTGACATTGGCAGGGTGGCAGCTTTCACATGCAACATCCTTATGCTTATGCTTTAACGGAAAATCAGTTTTTTGGTGGTCAAATTTTGTTTTTTGCCATCTATCCTCTGTGTGACAATCTGCACACTCTTTACCCAGTAACTCTTTATGGGGTTCATCCTTTTTATGGCAATCAAAACATTCGCCTTTTGCCTCACGATATTTCTTTTCTGCCTCATGACAGTTTTCACACTTGATATTTTTATGCTTTCCTTTCAATTCAAAATCGGTCTGCTTATGATCAAATGTTTCCGCTTCAAATAAAACAATAACGGCATTATTTCCTTCATGGTCAGTATGGCAATCGGTACATGCTCTAGCAGCAATAAGGTGGCTGCCATGAAATCCCTGTTTTTTTATAACATCGCTATCAATTTCTTGATGACAATCCCTGCATAATTCCGTTTGTGCCGTCTTGGTAAAGTTTAGATGACATCTTTCGCATTCATTTTCAAATTCCTTGTGCCCTTGTATAAGTTCTCCAGGCATAAACAGGCGTTCAAAACGTATTGCATACGCCTCATGAACAAATAAGATGAGTACTAAAAAATACAAGCACCCCAAGACTTTTTTCATATTAATCAATAGCATGCTAGTACATATGTACCGCAACAATATGCACGGTCGCAGTCACTATCAGCAGACAAAAGAAAGGAACATGCAAGATATGCCATAAAGAAAACAGTCTTTCAAAAAAGGCCAAGCCGAGCAGTTTCCTGATAGTCACATAATGTGCATTCAAATATATATTTCCCTTAGCAATTGTTTCTTTAACCTTGCTACGCGACCATCCTTCATGCTCTGCCAGCTGCTGACAGGAATTAATTAACATCTTGCGGGCACGGCGGTTGGATCGTCTGGTTTGAAGTCCTAAACAGCATATTTTAAAAAAACTACGGATAAGGCTTTCTGGCTTTTGGTCTAATAGATCATCGTATTTTTTTATTTTTTCATACAGTCGTGGGCTAAGCTCAAACAACCGAGACAACTCATATCTAGCAATCAATTTATCTTGCTGAAGTTGTTGTAAAGTTATTTCACCACCATATAAACCAAAATGAAGCCTGCCATATAAATAACGCCCCGCAATACCACTGGCCATCACCAGCAACATACTAAAAAGTGCAATATTGCTGTTTTGTGAGCCCAATTGAAAATTGCAATGAAATAAAATAAAAATAGGACCTACAATTCCAAGCATCATATGAATATTAAACCAATACCTAATCGGCCCCCATTCGCGCATCCATTTAACACGCTTACGCAAAGAATATAGCAACATCACCAACATCATCACGCCGCCTGTTATCCCCATGGCATAACCTAAACCACTTTTAGCTGTTATGTAATTAGCTAGTTCAGCCTGCATTCCCCAATAAATCACAAGCACTGCGGCCAGGGAAAAAATGATTGGAGAAAATTCAATTACATGTGGCCTATACATCTTCTCGATTTCTAGCTGGCGTTTATCCAGTACCTGATCATGCAATTTTTCATCTTGTTTTATGCTTTTTTCGCCAACTTCAATTATTTGTACAGTCATTCACTTAATTCATTTAAATAAAACACCAGAGAAAAAGGGCCTTCAGTTCTCAGTCCTGTTGATTGTGCTGCAATATTCAGTGTTCAATTTAATAAACAACGCCCAACGGCTGAACCTTAGCAATAACAATGCCATTAAGTTTTTATAGGGTCGATGAGTGATAGCGTAATCCTGCATGTTTTAAAGACTTGTCGGCTTATGCTATCACTTAGCCAGGCTACATTTTCTTAGCTTGCTGGGTTTGAGGTAAATACTCTCCATAGCTTTATTGATAGTGCCTCCAGGGTCAAAACAACAGCAGAAAGCGGAATAGGGAGCAGCTTATTTTAGTTGTTTTAATGACAGGAATAGCGACTTTTCTAACAAAGGGTTTATTTTGTTTTTAGTGTGTTTTTAGCTAAAAAATAAATTCATCAGTGACTCTTCCAAAGCGACTTTTTAGGATCAATGTTATTAATTTAGATAAATACAGCATGGGGCGCAGTGCTTTAGCCTGCTATTTTTAGCACGGAAAGCAGCTAAAGCACTGCGTTCCAGCGGACTAATTCCTTAACTTAATGGTAGTGACTTTATAGGGGGAAAATCCTTTAATAGCACTTTTGTAATGAATAAGCACATAGAACACAGAGGGTTAAAGCTGCTGGGAGGTGATTTAATTAGCAGATTAAGCCTTGCTTGTCACCATTGAGCAACAAACTTGTTTCACATTATCAAAACGAGGGAGGGAGTAAATATTTTCATGCTTATCAGCCAGCACAGGTCGGGCTGTGGGGATGCATTAGTCAAAACTACAAGGAGCCATATCTTAAGAGCAAAATAGCGTGCAGGCTGAAATATGTTAATAGCCAATAATAATTTTCATGTAAATTTTTTCTATAAATTCAGCATTATCACGACAAAATATGAACATCAAAGTTTTTTATAAAAAAACAAAAATTCTGTTTTTTATTACAAGCAGTTACAAATAGTTTAAATATAAATTATTTTTTTGGCTGTTATTTATATCAAAAACTTATCATAAACACTTACGTTTTGTCGGGCTGTGTTGACACTTTGGAGCAGATAAAAGCAAAGATTTACCTGATTACCCACAAGCTTCAGACTTTTTATACAACCCTTCAATATCTGGATTATCTTTACCGTGATGGAGTGCGAAGCTTGCATTGCTGGTGCTCTAAAATATCGGAGACTGGTACCTAAGCCTGTCTCTTTTTGTTTAAAAACCGTAGAGTCAGATATTTTGTAGAGACGTAGCATGCTACATCTCTACGTACCTGGAAAACCTCAGTTGAATAATCAATTTCAGCTTATTAATGACATATAAACCATGAAGTACGCGGAGAAGCTATTTATAACAACTTATGTCTTATTGTTGTTGTAAAATGGCTGAGACTCATAGGTAATCAGGATTTAGTTTGTAATTGAAATGTTTTTCTATTTTAGTTGTCGAGGAGAGCCGTGTGCGTAAATAGCGCCAGCACGGTTCTGTGGGGGGCGTGATAACAACTGATGAGAATAACGGAAATAGGCAGAAGTCACATAGTAACTACGTGTAGCGAGATGTACAATGAAAGTATTATCTACTTATTAAGCGTCTACTCGACCAGACGAATTACATTCTATGCTGCCTAAATCCTTTAAAATGTTAGCTAAGGCAATGCATCAAGATTTTGATAAAATTGCAGATGATGCAGAGGCTCTTCAAGACCCTAAACATACTTTACAACAATTAACTGATGTTCTTAATAGTTGCCAGGGATGCCACGCAACATTTCAAATAGATTCCTGATTACCCATGAGCTTCTGCAATTTTAAAGTAGTCAGCTAAATGCCTCGTCATCCCTTATTCTCATAGCAGAAATCTAAATTCACACTGAGTAGATTCCCGACAAAACTTGTGCTCACGTTTGACTTACTGTTGCATTAAGTTAAGGGATAAAAATTTAAGTTGTTAAATTGTAGTTTGGGTTACGTCAACACCAGGTACTAACAAAGATTGTTGGAGTACCCCGATTATTATAAATACCGGGAAAGTTGACTCATCTTTTGGGTGGGATGTGATCACGCTCACTAACTTGCATTGCAAGCCAGCAAAAAATATACCAGTTAAAACAATAAGGTAGTTATTTGTCCTGTTGTTTTATTACTAATTTGTTGTATTTTTACAAATACTTACTATAATCTATAGCAATGTAAAAATAAATATCTTTAATAATCAGAGGGGAACAGAAATGTCTTCAGATAAATCATCAAGTAAAAGTAATGGATTGAGCTTGTCTGCTTTTTCTATGGCTTTGTTGGCAATGACAGCAAGCCCAATGGCATCAGCGGGTGTTAACGAAAGCATTGAAAATGCACTTAAATTTGGCCAGGATGATGCTAAATATGGTCAGGTTAAATTTGATCTTCGCTATCGTTATGAGCAAGATGATAGTAAAACAGCTGGAATTGATAAAGGTGATGCCTCGACCGTTCGTTTACGTTTAGGTTATTTAACACCTGAGTTTCATGGTTTGCAAGGGTATGCAGAATATGAAACTAACCAGGACTTTGGTGCCAATACATATAACAGCACTAGAAATGGTAAAGGTGGTTATCAAGTAATCGTTGATCCTCAGGAACATGAATTAAATCAACTTTGGTTAAGCTATAAAGGGCTTGCTGATACAGAAGTTAAAGTGGGTCGTCAACGGATTAAAATTGATAACGATCGCTTTATTGGTAATGTTGGCTGGCGTCAAATGGAATCAACTTATGATGCAGTATTGGTCACTAACAAATCATTAGCTAATACTACTGTAAAAGTTGGTTATATCAACCAGTCACAAACCATTCATTCATTCGTACAAGCAATGCAAACACCTTTTGTAAATATTGCTTATAACTTCGAAGGTTATGGAAAGCTAACTGGATATACTTATTTGCTTGATAATAATGAAAACCATAACCAATCAAACCAAACATACGGATTTAGCTTTGCAGGTAAAACGAAAGTAACAGACGATGTTAAAGCCGTTTATCGCGCTGAATATGCTTACCAAAAAGACTATGAGCAAAACCCTAACCAATATGAAGTAGATTACTTCCATATTATTGGTGGCGCTGATGTTTATGGGCTTACAGCTAAAGCAGGTATTGAGCAATTAGGTGGAACAGCGGCTAATAAAAGATTTCAAACACCTCTAGCAACCGGCCATGCATTCAATGGTTGGTCTGACCAGTTTCTTGGTACACCAAGTGATGGTTTACGTGATGTGTACGCTTCTCTTTCTGGGAAAGTCCACGGTGTTAAATTAATGGGTGTTTACCATGATTTCGCTGATGATACGGGGAGTATGGATTACGGAAAAGAATGGGATTTCTTAGTGACTAAGAAATTTGGCAAGCATTATTCATTGCTAGCAAAATATGCATATTATGATGCCGATGGCTTCAGTGTTGATACCCAAAACTTTTGGCTACAAGCAGGCGTTCATTTCTAAACAACATAACTTTATGTTTTGAAATAGCTTGAGGTAATAAAGTGTAAAGCCATTGTTAATCTACTGGGTAGATTTTCAATGGCTTTTTTATGCGATATTCAAATGGATTGTTGTTTAAATATTTTCCTGATTCACTTTCTGCGCTAACTGCTCATTATAAAGCGCTGCAATAAGATTAGCCTGGTAAACCATGCCAACTAAACGTTGCTCTGAATTAACAACCGGTATTTGTCTATGTCCCTGAGTTGACATTAACGCAACAAGATCTGCTATATGTGTTGTTTCAGGTAAAGTCATCACCGAGCTAGTCATTATCAGCCCAACTGCTTCTGGCTTTGACGCTGTTACATCCGCTGTTCGACGAATAAAGTTACGAAATTTATCCTGAAAACTTTGGTATGCATTTAAATCAATAAATTTAAAAAAGTCATTCCAGGTAATAATGCCTATAACCCTGTTTGCTCTATCAACAACAGGCATGGCTTTAAGCTTTTGGTCTCGCATAATTTCCCAGGCTTGCTCAACTTCTGTCCCAAACTCTACTGTCGCTACATCTTTTATCATAATATCTGAGCATAAAATATTTCCTTTGACCCGCTTAAATGAATTTATCTCAACCTGAGTGAATAAATGGCTTAACTCTGCATGGGTCATATCAATAAATACATCGCTCTCTTTTAAAGCTGAATTAAGGTCTTGTTCAGTAAAGCCTATCTGATGGCTCGGCTCGGTTATTCTGTGTCTTTGGCGTTTTTGTTTTTTGACTGGGAGAGGGCTAGGGTAGGGTCTATCCATTACCCAGCGATTAATGATGATTGCTAGCACCAGCATGATCAATACGTTAATGCCGACTGGCACAATGACGAAAGAATAGCCTAAAGAGGAGATTGAGCTGCCCGCCATGATTGGAGCTAAGCTGGTTGCTGCTCCAGGAGGGTGTAGGCAGCGCAGTATTAGCATTAACAAAATTGAAGCACCAACTGCAGTCGCCGCTGCTGTAGATATGTCTGCAATATTCAAAGCGCATGCCATACCAACTACGGCTGATATTAATTGCCCGCCCACAAAAGGCCAGGGTTGAGCTAAAGGGCTACCAGGAATAAAAAACAGAATGATGGCGGATGCCCCCATGCTGGCAATAATCATTGGGTTATCAGGCCAGGGAGAAACAATTCGAGTAATTAAGGCAATAAAAAAAATCGAACAAAAACATGCCAATAATGACATTATTTTGGCTTTAATACTTAAATTGACGGGGTCAATCTTAAAGTATTTTAAAAAATAAAATATTTTCATTTGATTGGGGTAAGAAATAATTTAAAGGTAATTTACCAATTTCTATTGAATAATAATATAACACTGGAAGAATTTTATTGGCATTAGAGGTGTATATAAAAACAGCTTTTCAGTCCAAGCCTATACCGTAGCTGTATTAGCAGGGAGTTCAGAAAGCTGAAGAAGAATATTACTACGGTCTAATGCCTTACAAATTGTAAGTATCTTAACAATAATAAGGGTATAATTTGTAGCAGAATTATTTAATTTCTTGAGGGAGAAAAAGCAATATGTCGGATCTACAGAAATGGGATGTCGAAGACGAAGAGTTTTGGGAGTCTGAAGGCAAAAAAATCGCTAACCGTAACCTGTGGATCTCGATCCCCAGTTTACTAAATGGGTTTGCAGTCTGGTTGTACTGGGGGATCATTACCGTACAAATGTTAAACCTTGGGTTTCCGTATGAAAAATCGCAATTATTTACTTTAATGGCGATTGCTGGTTTAACGGGTGCGACTTTACGTATCCCCAGCAGTTTCTTTATTCGCTTATGTGGTGGCCGTAACACCATATTCTTTACAACTGCACTTTTAATTATACCTGCACTAGGTGCTGGTATTGCTTTACAAGACAAAAACACACCTTTTTGGGTGTTTCAAATTCTGGCCTTATTGTCTGGGTTTGGTGGGGGTAACTTTGCTTCCTCCATGTCCAATATCAGTTTTTTCTTTCCTAAGAAAGTACAAGGTTTAGCGCTAGGTCTTAATGCAGGTTTAGGAAACTTTGGTGTAACCACCATGCAGATCCTGATTCCATTATCCATGACCTTTGGCCTTTTCGGTGCAATGGGCGGTGAGCCGATGGTTCTTGAAGCCACTTCAGGCACATTAATCGGAAAAATCCCTGCCGGGACAGAAACTTACATCCAGAACGCGGGCTTTATCTGGTTGTTATTTCTTGCTCCACTTGCATTCCTTACCTGGTTTGGGATGAATAACATTCGAACAGAACATGTATCGCCAACTGTTCGTAACCCAATCGTTAGCTTTGGCATGATTAGCTTTATGCTGTTAATTGCTTTTATCAGTGCCATATTTGGTTTGTGGTTGATGCTACCTGAAGCGGTGCATGGCTCGGGTTTTCAAGTACCTAAAGAAATTGCATTGTTTATCGTTATTGCTTTGACGGTTTCTTTATTAAAAATCATACCAGGCCAAATAGGTGAAAGCTTAGGGCGTCAATATCAGATTTTTGATAATAAACATACCTGGGTGATGAGTATTATCTATACCATGACTTTTGGCTCTTTTATTGGATTTGCAGCGTGTTTTCCATTAGCTATTAAAGTTATTTTTGGTTACCAGCATGTGCTTGTTGATGGTGTTATGAACCATGATATTCCCAATCCAAATGGTCCTAGTGCTTTAATGTATGCTTGGACGGGTGCGTTTATAGGTGCTTTAATTCGTCCAGTAGGCGGTATGATTGCCGATAAATTTGGGGGTGCCTGGGTTACACATATCTGTTCATTTGTTATGGTGCTTAGTGCCGGTGGTGTTGCTTATTATATGAAAGCAGCTTACAACTCTGCTACGCCAGAAGAATTTTTTATTCCTTTCTTAATTTTGTTTTTAATTCTTTTTGCTGCCACGGGTATTGGTAATGGTTCTACTTTTAGAACGATTGCAATGGTTTTTCCTAAAGAGCAAGTGGGCCCCGTACTAGGTTGGACATCAGCTGTAGCAGCTTATGGTGCTTTTTATATACCTAAAGTATTTGGTGAGCAAATCAAGGCAACTACACCTGAAGTTGCTTTAATGGGATTTGCTGCTTTCTATGTGGTATGTATCATGATTAACTGGTGGTTCTACTTACGTAAAGATGGTGAGTTTTATAATCCATAGCTTGTTGGGGCGCAGGCTTTAGCCTGCTTTTTTTGAATTTAAATGCAGGCTAAAGCACTGCGCCCCATTCGATATGATTAGAAAAAGCCTGCATCACTATAGTGAGTTGGAAGCCTATCAGTTTATTACTTTTCGGACTCAAGATAGCATTGATCCTTATATTCAGAAATGCTCAAAGATGTTGGAATTAAGCGCTTCTGAAAGACAAATGAAAATTGATGATTATTGTGACCATTCCAGTAATGGTTGTTATCTAAATGATCAGGTTATTGATATAGTATTGACTTATATTCAATCGTTAGAGCCAGACTTCTATAAATTAATTGCCATCAGCATTATGCCAAATCATATTCATTTATTGATTCAGCAGAAACAGCAATTAAGCATTATTATGCAAAAGATAAAAGGTGCTTCAGCTTTTCAAATCAATAAATACCTTAATAGAAAAGGACTTTTCTGGGAAAAGTCGTATTTTGATAAAGAAATTCGTGATGAAAAACATTTTAATGTCGTTTATCAGTACATTAAAAATAATGCTGGTAAAGCTAATTTAAAAGATGCAAATTTAAGGTTTTACGGAATATATCAGTAAAACTGGGGCGCAGGCTTTAGCCTGCTCTCACTGAAACAAAAGCAGGCTAAAGCCTGCGCCCCAACATATAACAAATTTAATTAACAGGAGAAAACCACGATGAGTCATTTTTTAGACCGTCTTAGCTTTTTCAAGAAAGTTCAATCCAAATTTTCCGGTGGTCACGGTATCGTTACCAATGAAGATCGCCAATGGGAAGACGGTTACCGTAATCGCTGGCGTTTTGATAAGGTTGTTCGCTCTACTCACGGTGTAAACTGTACAGGTAGTTGTTCATGGAATATCCATGTTAAGAACGGCCTGGTTGCATTTGAAATGCAAGCGACTGATTATCCGCGAACGCGACCGGATATGCCTAATCACGAACCTCGTGGCTGTCCGCGTGGTGCGAGTTTCTCCTGGTATTTATATAGTCCATTAAGAGTTAAACACCCTTTAATTAGAGAAAGACTGGTTTCTTTATATAGAGAAGAGCGAGCAACCGGAAAAGATCCTGTAGAAGCTTGGGGCGCGATTCAAGAAGATCCTGAAAAACGTAAAAAATATACTGCAGTTCGTGGCCTAGGCGGCTTTGTACGTGTTGACTGGGAAGAAGTTTCTGAAATTATAGCCGCTTCTAATATATATACCATTAAAGAACACGGTCCTGACAGAATAGCAGGATTTTCTCCTATCCCAGCTATGTCAATGATCAGTTACGCGGCAGGCAGTCGTTATCTGTCTCTGATCGGTGGGGCTTGCCTATCATTTTATGACTGGTATTGTGATTTACCACCTGCTTCACCACAAACCTGGGGTGAGCAAACAGATGTACCTGAATCAGCTGACTGGTATAACTCGACTTATATTGTTGTTGCCGGTTCTAACTTACCGATGACACGTACACCTGATGCGCATTTCTATTCAGAAGTTCGTTATAAAGGCACAAAAATTGTTGCCATTTCTCCTGATTACGCTGAATACGTAAAATTTGCAGATCTTTGGATGCCTGCAAAACAAGGGACTGATGCAGCTATCTTTTTAGCCATGGGGCACGTTGCTTTAAAAGAATTCTTCATTGATAATCAAGATGCTTATTTTGAAGAGTACGCGCGTACATACACTGATAT
>ENA-ORXI01001289-ORXI01001289.1-sediment-metagenome-genome-assembly--contig:-NODE-1289-length-19668-cov-5.255985_pt1 | contig 19668 bp, 17 predicted proteins | sample MGYA00237861_ERZ511468 | MGnify/ENA primary metagenome ERZ511468 (study PRJEB26299, sample SAMN06266213) | sediment metagenome | isolation source: Hudson Canyon methane seep mesocosm | place...
TGTTTCATAAAGCTATACCTTTTACAGAGTCATTTTATTAAGTTTAGGCTATTTTGAATAAAATAAAAGTTTGTAAGTATTTGTTGATATTAAGCATTCCATAAGTTTTGATAGCAAAGGCTATTCAGGTATTTTGTATACAGCGTATTCGGTAATTTAAAAAAGATTTTAACCAATTCAACTTTATTCTGAATAAAGAGAGTAGTAGATAGAATGACTCTTTCCATATCATCTTTACTCTGAATAATTTTCTTTCCAACATCAGATTTTGCATTATTCCAAACTTGTCCATCTGGATTTAGTTCATGTGCCATTTTTTTTATGGGTAAGCCGTTGATATATATCAACGTACTTATTTACCATTTTATCAGAAGTGAAAAGCCTCCAATAACGTTGCTCAGCTTTAACTCCCATGGCAGCCGCATCAACTGGATGATTCCAAAGCCAATGCATCGCTTGACTTAGGGCATGAGGATCATTTGGGGGGATAACTAAACCAGTTTCGTTATTAATATTAATAAAGGACGTCCCTGTTCCTATTTCACTAGAAATCATTGGTTTTCCATACATTGCTCCTTCAAGTAAAGATACACCAAATGCTTCGGAACGGAGGTGTGATGGAAAGACTATGCTATAGCAAAGTGATAATAACGCAACTTTATCCTCCTCTGGAATAAACCCAAGGAAAATAAAGTTTTTTAGTCCATAACTATCAATTTTTTGCTTAAGTTCCTGCTCAATAGGCCCTGCTCCAACAATCACAATTGGGTATTTAGCTGTGCGGGAGGCTTCAATCAGTATATGTAGTCCCTTGTAATAACGAAGTACACCGATAAAAAGAAAAAATTTACTACCAACTAGAGGTCTCCATGTATTCACTCGACTTATTTCTATTGAAGGGTAAGCCTCTTTCTCTAAGCCTATGGGGATGATTTCTACTTTATCCTTGAAACGCATTAAAACGTTGCTACTGTTTAGGTAGTTCTGCGAGGTTGCAACAATGCTATCTACACTGGATAAAAAATGATTTTTAAGCGGTCTATACAGCCGTAGAAGCTGTCTTTGTTTGATAATATCAGAATGATATGTAAGTACTGTTGGCTTATTATGTCGTGTTAAAAAATGTACTATATCCATCATTGGCCATGGAAAATGGTAATGAATTATGTCAGCTTCCTTTGCTAATTTGCTAAAGAGTGAAAATACTGACAGAGATATTCCTGTTGATGCAATATGAAAGTTTTGTTTGGCACGATGTATTTTATGTCCATCAAGTTCAATAACGGTATTGTGTTTGTTTTCAGTTAAGCAAAGTACATCCGTTTTAATTCCATGATTTATTGATCCTCGAGAAATTTGATTGATTACTCGCTCAATACCACCACAATTATCAGGGAAGTATGTTTTAAAAAAGTGTAATACTCTCATGAATATAGATTGGTTTTATTAATGGCTTAGTTTATTTAATAGCCTATGCACGTAATTGGCAGATGTTTTCCAATTGAAGCGGTTTGCATTTGCTAAAGTGTTTTTTTTTAGTTTTTTGTGGATACTGTCATTACAAAACAAATCCATCATACCAGCTACAATAGCTTCGTGATTGTTTGGATCAACTATAATTCCTGCATTGCCCACTACTTCAGGCATCGATGAATTATTAGATGTTAGCACAGGAACTCCAGCTGACATTGCCTCAACTATTGGAAAACCAAAGCCTTCGTAGAAAGATGGCATAGCAAGAAAGCGTGCATGATGATACAAGGTTGATAATTCAGTGTCTGTTACATATCCAGTTATAATGACATATTTCTCTATATTCAGGTTTTGAATGTGTTTTTTGATGTTGTTATTTCCCCAGCCAGAAGTGCCGACTAAGACGAGTTGAACGTAAATATCATTCATCTGTATTATTTTTGCAAAAGCAGAAATGAGTCCGTATAAGTTTTTTCTTGGTTCCTGAGTACCAACAAATAAACAATATGGGGTGTGAATATGCATCTTTAATAAGAAATCAAAACCTAGGGGAGGTGGGAGTTGAGTGACTCCTGGGTATACGGTGCTTACTTTTTTTGATACATATGGGTATTTTGAAATAAGAGCATCCCCCGTTGAATCTGAAACCGTGATAATCCAATCTGCATGGTTAATAGCGTATGGCATTAACAAGCTTTCAGATATTTTATTCAATGTACGCATCGTTGTTCCTGCGTATGCCCAGACTAAGTCATGAATAGTAACGAGCTTTATAATTGAACTAGGTAAAAAAAAGGGTAGTTTATGCGCAGTTCCCCAAAAGACATCTAAGCTATCTTTTTTTAGCCTTTTATGCAAAAAAAATTGAAACCAAATCAAACCAAGAGTTCTATTTTTAATAGTTGAAGTCTTTACTTGTATTAATGGGTGATTAAATTTGTCGACAAGTAATTTGTTAGGACTATATAAAACAATCTCATGGCCATGCTCAGCTAATGCCTTACATAGCTCATATGTATATCGGCCTATACCTGTAAGTGAAACGGATAAAGAGCGGGCGTCAACGCCTATTCTCATGTGTTTATAGCTCCTAATTCAAAATTAATAACTGTAGCCGTTTTATCATTTGACACTCTCATAAATGAGAGTGTACAAAAGTCTTACATTAAAGTGCATAGTTTTTACTAACGGTTGGAGCAATAAACCTTGCGATTTTTATATACCCAAAATTATTTTCCAATCAGAATAAATACCATTCAGCACATCATCGTCCATATATTTATCATAAGCATGATTTGAGTTAAATATACTTCGAGCTAACCACTCTTCCTTGTCCCATTTTTTGATTTCGTTAAGATGGTGGACGGCATGATTTACATCCTTATAAAAAAGGTTACTGTCACCGGCATAACTTCTATAATCGGATGTGTCTGGTAATAAACAAATTGCACCTGTCGCCATTGATTCAATAATTGATACGGGCATTCCAAATGGCTGTTGAAACCCAAATGTGTGCATATATACCCCCGCCTTGGCTACAAGTTCAGTCATTTCCAGGTGTCCCACATTAAATATTATCTCGACTGGGCTCCCAAGGCTTTCGTTTAATTCTATCAAATATTTTGGCATATCAGGAAAAGCTTTTACCTTGGTCAATGCTAAAACAAATTTATAATCAGAACACTGTGAGGCTGTCTGAATGAATGCATCAATATTTTTAGTAGGCAAACAAGCTCCAGCCCGTAATACTAATCCTTTATCCTTAGTAAGACTTGGAAAGAATCTGTTTGAATTAAAACAAGAATTTGTCGGTATAATTTTTTTTGATACTTTTCCTTTAATATAGCGCTTAATTAGAGTGGGAAAAGTGTATATTGATTTTATCTTTTCATCATCTACTAGGTTATTAATGAGGGCTTTATTGAATTCATAACCATGACCTCTCACTGTAATAGGAATATCATATTGCTTTATCAATTCGCTTACTTGTTTTCCTAGGTTCAGCCAGTGGGCGTGGATTAAATCAGGGTTGAACGCACCAATAGCATCATCTAGGCTACCAGTATGTACCTTTACTCTACCCACACCAGGAGCACCTGGTTTTCTGCAGGAATATACTTCAATCTCAATTCCCTGTCTCACAAACCAATCTATTTCCGTGTCGATATAAGTCTCTGATAGCTGGGGATAATCATCACTATATATGAGAACCTTGAATAAGTTACGCTGCTTTTCTTTATACTGGTTGCATATTCTTTTGTAATTTGGAAGTAGTGGATACGATATGGTTATTCTGTCTGATTCATTACCTGAAAAGTAGAAAGCAGACAGCGCATTGATCTTACTTGGTGTATATTTTTGGGTATATCTAAGAAGCAAATCAAAGTCAGCCAGTCGGGTTAAGGTTTCATTAAATCCTCCGAGCTCTTCATACACTCTACGCCGAAATGAAATACAGTTTATATCTAGATTGACTTCATGGTTAAATAGTTTTTCCCAGCTAAAGTCATCGTGCCTAACCTGAACTGAATGATCACCATCATCCCACAACATTGCAGCGAAGCCTATTTGCACAGGTTCATTTTTATCATAGAACTTGACCAGACTGGAAATATAGCCTTCTGCATAGCTATTATCACTATCGAGAAAAGCTATCAAATCTCCTTTAGCTAGAGCTATTCCTATATTTCTTGCCTTTGCAGAACCACTATGTTCTATTCTTACGAAATTAATTTTAATACTACTAGATTGAATTAATTTATTTATATCGTGATTTTCTTTTAAAGAAGGGGAGCTTCCATCATCTATTAAGATAACTTCAATGTTTTTATAATTTTGTTCGATAATACTACTAAGGGCGTGGTATAGCTTAAGGGGACGGTTGTGGACTGGAACTAATACCGACACGCTAGTATCAGACTGGGCAAGTGTCTGTGATTGAAGCCCAGAAATGAGTTGGCCAACCACCCTCAAGGAGTGAATTGTTTCTTGCCTCAAAGAATGAATTATTTCTTGGTGTTGAATATCGAGGCCTAGGAACCTTAAAACTCTTTTTCTGAACCTTTCTTTTAATTTGCTATAAAACATATTTAACCTATACAAATGTAAGAGTCGATTACTACTACCGCAGGCATTTTGATAACCTTTTTATGGGCAGAGCTCCAAAAACATCCAAACCATCTTGTTTTATCCTTTTATGAAAAAAATTGAAACCAAATTAAGCGAAGAGTTCTATTCCTAATATTAAGAGTCTTTACTCGTATTAATTGATGATTAAAATTATTGATCAGTAATTTGTTAGGACTATACAAAATGATTTCATGTCCATGCTCGGCTAATGTCTTTCATAGTTCATATCTATCCTGACACAGGGGAAAACTGATAAAGAGCGAGCATCAACGCCTATTATCATATATTTACAATTCCTAATGCAAAATTAATAACTGTAGCAGTTTTATCATCATTTGACACATACATTAATGCGTTGAGGTGTGAAGCCTAACTTTTCAAACCATTCACAGTACTCTTGTACCAGGGTCAACTCAAGAATATAGTTTCCCTCTTTATTGGGTGCTTTTAGCAATATTTTTATTTCGATCATTTTATCAGGATGGATACCCGTCGAAGGAAGTGGACTACGGAGTTCGTTATCTGTACAGCGGTTGTTATTTTCATCAAACCAGTGATAGGAGGCATTGACTGGAATTACACTACCTTGCCAAATATATGTAGAGTGGTTAGTAATTGAAACAATAATTTCTTTTTCTTCATTAGTGGTCATGTTGAAATTTTCAGATTTATTGTACTTAATAGAACCTTTGGCATGAGAAATTATAGTTTCATTTTTTTGTTGAGGCTCAATAAAAGCAGGTAAGTTAAAGTCTGGTAGTAAATGTTGAATAAGGATACGTGCAATTGAATGAGCTGTTTTAGAAGAAATAGCAGGGAAAGGTTTATTTATTTCAGTAATAGTTTTTGTAGTGCAAAATTGAGTTTTAGCTATGAGTTGTCTAGATATTTGACGAAAAGAGCTTATGAGATAATCAAGGTAAGTTGGCTCTAACTTGTACCCAAATTGATCGTGGATAAATTTTATGTCATTTGCTGTACACTTATTGATGATATCAATCTGAAGATTGCTTAGATTGAATTTTCTTCCGGCTATTCTTTCAAGAGTTGGTGTGACTTTTTGTCTGAAGTCTTGACCATAGGGTAAGTAGCCATTTAGGATGCGGATTACCTCATCACCGATAACAATGGCTTCTTCAGATAAACTAATGTTATTTTTGATTTGTGCAAACTTAAATGTTTCAAATATAGCTTGATTACATCCAATTTGATTTAAAAAATCAATTACTACATCCCCATCTTTAAGAAAGCTTTTAGAAAAAATTCTTAGATTAATATTATTTTTTCCAAAAACATTGATAAGCTTTGTTAATTGAACTTGATAGGGTGTTATTGGTGGATGAATATGCCAACTAAGGCTCCCATTTTTAACTCGTTCGCTCAAGGCGCTCTGGGCATATGATGCTGGAGGTCTTAAGTAATAGACTATTTGAAATTGATCAGTATATTGTGCTAAAAAGTTCTTTAAACTTAGAAGTTCATCATGATTTAGATTGGTGAGGCTTTCGTAGGAAAATATTAAATAATCTTCTTTTGCGGTTTCTAGTTGTTTTTTTAGAGAGGATAAATATGCAGCGTCACGTTTGTTGATTGATTTTATACTAGAAGATGCTGAATAAGCTATGTTGAAATCAATAGAAAATGGGTCTTTGGCAAAAAAGGAGACAAATTCAGGGTGAAATTGTCCCAGTGCATATAAATGTGAATATTCGGCTAACAATTCTCTATTTAAGTGTAAGTTAGATTGAATACTAGTGGAACCTGTTTTATCTTGACCGACATGAATAAATATTTTTTTAAATTTTTTCATCACTTACATGCTTTAAGTTTAAGTTATTTGAATAAATTGCTTCGCATTGAAAAGTATCTATTGTAGAAAGGACTGCGTTTTTTACTCTGCTATTGGGAATAAACTCAAGAATGATTCAACAGATTGTGGGATTTCTACACTGATTCCAGCCGGTAAGGGGCGCAGAGGCACCTGATGGATGATAGTCGGCATAGGTTCAAAGCGAAAATAGCAATTTTCACAACTCTTACTACCATTCGATTCTAAAAAGTGGATCCGACGGCTGCGACTTAGCTGCCCCTTCCACACAGAGTCAAATGATTTATTGATTAATGTGCCAAAAAATTCATCTTCATATTGGGCATAGCTGCAAAATGCCAATGTCCCATCCGCATTGAGTGTTGGCGCATGAAGAGGCTTTCCACAATCGAGTTGCTCCGATAAGTTGTTTGTTTTTCGAGTAGCCGCAACAGGTTTATCTCCAGCATACTCATATCGACTTAAGGATTGGTTATCCGGTACTAGATTTTCATCTACATCCGTTCCACGAAAATCAAACGGGCGTAAGGTTTTAACGGAGAAGAGATCCGCACCGGATTCCTGTGCAAGTTTAAGTAGCTCTGGCATTTGCTGTTCAGTTCCTTTAGTCGCGAGAGATCTGAACTCAATCAAAGGCAAGCTTTTCCCTAAGCGTTCTTTAGCGTTAACGAGTTGTTTTATTGTGTGTAAAACTTTTGTTAATTGCCCCCCTCGACGATAAGTTTGATAGGTCTCTTGGTCGGCACCATCCACGCACACAATCACATTGTCAGGTTGAGCGAGGACGAGTTCCTCAATTTTCTTATCAGAATATTTTAGACTGCCATGAGTACTGATAACCGTCCTTATTCCACTTTTTCCGGCATGGCGGATCATTTCAGCAAGCCTCGGGTGTAGAAGGGGTTCACCCCAATCCCAGAAAAGCATAAATAATAGAGAGTCACGTAATGAATCAACGGTCTGACAGTATAGATCAAAATCAAGGTGCTTTGTCGCACGCCCTAATGTTCCGGTTCCAGTAGGACAGGCTGTACAACTCAGATTGCAATGTGTAGTCACGCCAATATGTAAAACATGTGGACGAGTTAATTCTATATATTTTCTAAATCTATTACTCAAGGGAATTTTTGCCAGATTCTTCCGTTTTTTTTCATCCAGTGGGCACGAATAAATTAAACGTTCCTGCTTAATTGAAAAAAATTCCTCTTTACGAAGTTCAGTCAATCTATTGCGATAGATATAAATAGGCTTCAACCATTTGCCTAATTGTTGTTTTAGTTTCATCATATTTATTCCGTTTAATAACAAAAAACGTCTCCAGTTAGGTCTTCGAGGTCTGTCGGTAACAATACTCCAAAAAGCATCATTTGATTTTTGACAGGCGGCAACAGGGTCTGAGTAGGACATAGCCCCTACTCGATTATTAGTAATCACACGGCATCCACAAGCCATCGCTTCTGCTACGAGTCGACCAAAAGCGTGCAACATGATTGGAGAAATAACAATAGCCTGATATTGGTTGAGCAAGTCCGGCATTTTATTGTAAGGTACGGACATATAATCCACATACTCCACTGGATAACCCTCTTTATCAGCCAAAGAAGTAGCTTCCGGAGATACTCGAACAGCATCCCCAATTATCAGTGCGGCATGTTTACGTTGTTCAAAGGGGGTAGTAGCGCGAAACAGATCAAAATCAATTGGTACCGCTATATCATATTGTTTTTTAACTTTTATATTAATTAGCTGATTGATAACTTGCTTGTGTAAGGGTGAAAGAAAGATCACCGCATCGCATAAATTATAAAGAGTTTGGAACACCCGAGGTATGGGAGAGACACAATTGCATGTTGAAAACCTAACCTTTTCAAAATTGATACACCTTGCATCCCGGTATGTACAAGGATGGATGTCATGCTCCAATCGAATCACATAGCCACAATACCCTTTTAAACGAGTTGCCCACTGTTGTGCCCAGTTATATTCAGCTTCTTCTCCTAACCCACCATTAGGCCGTAAGTTAGCTAAAATGACAGTATCGTAGTTTTTTAGAGAAACGGGCAGATCCGGAGTAATTATATCAATATTTATATTAGCAGGAGCCGCTCTTATATGAGAGCGCAAGCTAAGCTCTGCTCCTCCCAAGCAATCAATTGATTGTGAATGGACAAGAAGAAGGCGTCTGTTTTTTTTATTACCAAGATAAACGGGCTTGATAGTTTTTGTAAATTGCGAGACTATATTTTTCATTGATTAAATCATAGTGAGATACCATTTTTATTAATTGCTACATAAGTTCTGGCAGTGAAATACATTTAATTTCATCAGAGTTTACCTAACGTAGAGACAAAGCATGCCTTGTCTCTACCGCTCAGGATGCTAGGTTAAAACTAATTTCATGTTAGAACTGCCATAACTTATGGGACGATTAATACTTACCTGCTTTGATTTTAGGCTATTTGAATAAGTTGCTTCGCATTGGAAAGTATCTTTTGCATACATTATTATTGCCTTTTTCAAATTTATTGAATACTTTTTGTTTATCTGTATTTGATAAATGGAAAGTTTTTCCTTTTATATATTTTTCTATAAGCAATATAAGTCTTGAGCGAAGCTTATTTTCACCCCTTTTTGTTATACGAGGAAAGATTATATTTACAATACGTGCTAAATAAAACCCATAAACACTTAAAGATGGATTAATAGTCCTTATTTCTTGGTTTAATAAGGGGATTAGTTCTTTATTAATCTGAAAAGTAAAATCATCGAGCAAGCTATTATTAATAAATTCTCTTTTGTCAAATATACGTAGCTTGATGTTTTCTTGAGTAAAGACCTGTTCCCAGTTTTTTAGTATTAAATCATAGTTAAATTTTTCCTTATTATTCATGAGTTCTTTCATGTATAACTTTAAACTCAAATTATAGCCGCTCTTAACTTTTGTTGAATATTGCGAAATCACTCTGTCTTGCTGGTTTCTTATGTATACAAGTATTGAAATTTTTGAGAAAAAAGGCATTAATGTTTTTTTTAAATTATGAATCTCCTTAGTATTCTGAAGGGTTTCTGCAAAGTGTTCGCTGGATATAATTACAGTATGTATATGGCTAGGTAAAGAGTTAACTTCTTTGCAAAAACGGGTATAAAAATTCTTTTGAAACAATAAACGTTTTTCTTCAGTGTTAATTAGGTTTAATTTAAAGTAAGCATCACCTAAATGATCTCTACAATAAGCTGGAAATTGCCTATTGTTATTTATTCCTGCGCATTGTAAAAAATGATAGCCACTTTGAGATAAAATCTCTTTGCTTAGTAATAAGTATCCTTGTATAGAGCTGCTTCCAGTTTTTGCAGTGCCAATATGAATTATTACTTTCAAAATTCTTATTCTCTCTGTGTGGTTGACTGTTTTTTAAGATTTGTTCAATGATCAATTGCGCTTTTTCTTCTACATTGTATAGCGGAGGGGTAAATGGGCTGTTATTTTTTGAAAAAACAACCCCAAATTTATTTTTTAAGTATTTTGAATGTTCTCTGGAGCAATTGTTAATTGCTTTTACTTGCTTGCTATCAAGAGTGATTGGTGGGCCGTCAATTTTGGTAAGGTAATGGCAAATACTTTTCTTAAAGTCAGCACCGGTATTAAAACGTCCATTAAGAAGTTGAATAACTCGTTCACCTACTAATAATCCATTATGCGATAAAGAAACGTTTCTTTCGGGGCTCTTCTCGGTAATAAAGTTTTTATCTGATTGCTGTATGTCAAAAAGAGATAAGAAATCTAAAACCACATCGCCTTGAGGAAAAGAGCTTTTGCAAAATTTTCTAACTTCAATATTGTTCTCTCCGAATACAGTGATAAGCTTTGTAATAAGGTTTTTGTACTTTAAATAGGGTAGGTGTTTCCCCCAAGATGTTCGACCTGTTTTAACACGTTGACTCATTGCACTTTTTGCATATGAAATGGGTTCTCTAGCGTAAACGACAACTAATATTTTATTTGAATGATCCAATAAAAATGATCTCATATCTTCTAATTGATTGACAGTCAAATGAATAAAGCCCTCAAATGAATAGATAATTTCATTTTCGCGTGAATTCTTAATTTGTTCATACAATAATTTTATATACGAATTATCTCGCTCAATAATGTCAGAACTAGAATAGTCTTTGTAAAAGGCAAAATTATTTATTTTTTCTTTGTCAAAATATGAAGCGAGCGTATGATGTCTGTGTCCTATCGCATAGCAGATATTGTTTTTTGCTAGAATTTCTCTGCTTTTATCTAGTGTTTTTTGAATTGCTGTACTGCCTGTTTTATCAGGCCCGACGTGTAAGATTGCTCTTTCAAATTTATGCATAACATTTAAGTATGGGGTTCTTTACTCGACTAAATAGTGGAAAACTTAGGTTGTTTATAATTGAAATAACAAACGTTGTATTTTATTTGAGAGTCTATCTAAAAAAAGTTTAATTGTTTTGTAATTTATTTTATTTGCTTTTACCGAGATAAATTCATGATCTACTCTTGATCTGATTATTTTGTTTAAAGTTGAAAGTTTAGTCAGGTACGAAAAGTTATTGATAACAAAGTAGTTATAAATTTCGAGTAAAACATACAAGTTTAGATTAGATTGAATACTAATCAAATACTCAATTTGGGAATCAGACCATTGAATGTGGTCAACTGTGTTTATAGCTGGTTCAGGCAGGAAATCCTCTCCGAGGATGTTAGATATATCTTTTCTATTTTTTAAACACTGGGGTTCAACTAACTTCATTTCGGTATTGGTTAATGCAAATTTATGACCCTTGATCTGATAGATGCCTACAATATCATCTTTTGTTCTAATGGGATTTAATTTGTTTCCGGATAAAAAAAGAGGGGCTCTTGTGTTGATGTGACTAGATAGTCGAGCCGCTTGTTGAGACATTGACTCATTAATTCGGACCATTTTATTTGTGTCTAGATGAACATTTAGTAAATCTAGAAAGAAACCCACAGGGCCAGATTTGTGATTACATGCGTGTTCAAAACTAAAAAATTCAGCATCTGGAAACACACTTAGAATATTAGTGATATTTGGTACGATAGTAGAATTTGTTTGTTTTTTTATTATTTTTTCAATTCCTTGAGAGTGAGCTTGTTGCTGTATTGATGATACGGCAAGGCTGAACGGTTCTCTAATGAATGAAATAATTCTCAGTTGGTATCCTAATGATTCGAAGTCATTTTTCATAAGCTTGAGAGCGTCTATACTAAGCTTGCTAATAAATTCATCAGAAAAAATTATTTTATTGTATTTACTAATGTCGTGTTCAAGAAACTGTTTTATTAGTCCATTAATGCGCTGATGACTAACGTTATTGTGATACCAATAGTGCTTAAAGTTTTGAGGAGCCTCTGTGTAGTAGCCAAATAATGGTATAGATTGGTTGAAGAACTGTTTGCCATCAACTTTGAGGTTTGGATAATGATATCCCCGGTTATGCAAAAGCTGTCTATTAAGACCTAATGTGTGCTGAATTGAGGATGAGGCTGTTTTATGGAAGCCAGTATGTATAATGATCTGTTTAGTATTCATCTTTTATTCGCTTCTGCTGCATTTATTGTACTGTTCCAATATGCACTGTGATAGTTGTAATCCCTCTGTTGGTTTTTTCTGCAAAATAAGCTTCTCCATCCTATATAGCAAGGCTGATAATTTAATATGATGTATACTTATTCTTTTTGTTACTAGGGTGGAAGGGAGAGGACAATGCCCCGCCCCTATTTTCTCCAGATCTTCCTGTGCTACTAATAATCCTGCCCCTAGTGGTTCAATCGACCAGCTTGTCCAATTTACAGATATAAGGCTTTCATTAACCAGCAATGCTTTTATATGTTTTTTTGTAGGTGTTTCGTTAACAATTACAAGAGGTAGGTTTCTCAAAATTTTACATATATCAGTGCTTTGCTGTGTTAAAAGATCTATTGTCTTTTTTGTATCAGAATTAACAAGGTGGGCCATGCCTTTTAAACTCATCCAGTAGTGGATGTCTAATCGTTGCCATATTAGGGGGTGGTTTTGTGTCCATTCTTGTACAAGAGAGCCGGGAAGTTTTAAATTACTTAAATTTTGATTGAACTGGGCTTGTTCTTCTGTGCTTGTTTCAATTAATGGATTCCATTCAAGAAGTAACCAATGATACCCCATAAATTCACCATTATTAACTAGAGGTAAAGCCGGTAGTTGAGGGAATGATTTAAGTATGCTTATTTCTCTATAGGCTTGATGTTCTTGATTTGTTTTATAGAGTTTAATTAGAAATGATTTTCTAGAGCTTGAGCTGTAGACCGTAACTTGGTATGCCAGTGCATTTTTTGAGTCAATATTATACCACTTGATTTTAACGTTTTTGATTGGCTCAATTAATTCAGGTTGAATAATTTTAGTACAGATTTTTTTTAATTCTTGTTTTTCTGGAAATCCTTTTAATTGTGTGCCTTGAATGGATTTTTTTGATAGTGTCTTAGTAACAAATTTTTCTAGGTGTATCCGTTGAGCATTGATATAACGGATATCTCGAGAAATTCGTTTTAGTCCATTTGAAGACTGGCGGATTAATAAAAAGCCGATAAAGGCAGTAAACACATTTGGGTTATCGGATCTAATTAAATCATAGATGATATATACAAATGTTATGAGGAATCCAATGTCAAACCAAAATGAGCTTTGTGAATTATCGTCAAAGCTGTCTTCACTGTATGTTTTTTGGCTTATATTTGTATTAAAAAGTTTCGAAATTTCAAAAGATGCAATGAGTAGAAGTGCATATGCTGAAATGACTAGAAGTAGTCCTGGGTAGAAATAAGTAATAAAAAAAATGATTATAGAAAAGAAGAATAGCTCCGCTAAACTTTTAGATACACGACTGAATATTTTTCTTAAAATTTTTGTTGAGCCCGATAGTCTGAAAAGAGGTATTTTATCTTTTAATGCCAAAGTCGCCCCTTGCTCTAGATGTTGCATCCATTTTTCTATACTCGCATGGAACAAATATAACCCTATTGATATTGCGCAGAGCAGTATTAACAGGGTGTTTTTTTCAAAAGATAGTAGTAAATCGGGGAAGTAATTTGGCATACTATCTTTTCGTACCAGCATAATAATTTTAATTGGTAGAAACAATGCGAGTGTGGAAGATACTTTTGATAGTAATGTTAGTATAACTAGTAGTGTTATTCTTGCTGTCGATAATCTTAGTATCCACATTACAACGGAATGGATCCATTTTAATGTATCAATCATGATCAGTATTTAGGAAGTGGGGCATAGAGGAACGCTTTAAGCCTCAATTATCTTGCGCAGTTTTTCTGCGCTTTGTCGCCATGTTTGCCATGGTATGTTGTCTGAGGTCGGGTGTTTGTTGTTGCTATACAATGCTAGCCAATCTTTAATTTTGGTTGCAAGCTCTTTAGCAGTATTACCTTCAAAATAGAATGCATGGTCACCAGCGACTTCTTTGAAAATTGAAATATCTCTTGCGATGATTGGTAGGGAATGTTGAGCGGCTTCAATTAAAGGTAAGCCAAACCCTTCTCCTTCGCTTATAGCCATTAAGCATGATGCAGATTCATAGACCTTTTCAAGGTATTCATCTGAAATACCGTCTAACCAAAAAAATTGCTTTTCTGCTTGAGGGTGAGATTGGATCTTGTTCATTAGTTTACTGACCATCCATCCCTCCTTGCCAACGAACACCAGATTGATGTTAATTCCTTTATTCCATAATAATTCAAATGCGGCAAGACATTGGTAATGTCCTTTTCTAGGCTCTAGAGTTCCTACTACTAAGAAAGTTGTTGATTTGGAAAGTTTGGCTAACGTTTTAGTCGAAGTATCTGGTAGCCCCATGGTAGGAGAAGAGCTTTCAATGTCGGCACCTAAATGGAACCACTCAAAGTTATAATTATCTAGGTTGTAGTGATTTTTTTTCGCCCAGGTTTGGACGGATAAGGATGTTACGTTTGAAACAGATATGATGGTTTCTGATACATCAAGAACCGTTTTTAGCCATTTGGTATGAGCTTTTGCAACCCCTTTAGGCCACCATTCAGGGTGATATATCGGCAGAATATCATGAACAGTAAAGATAATTTTGGCACCTCTTGATTTCCAGTCATCAAAAAGCCCCGCATGCGCTGCATAAATCACTTCGGCATTTAGATCTAATCCTAAAAAAACATCATTTTTCCTAGGAACAACAATTTCAGCTGATGGATTTTTATCCTTAGTCAGGTATACAAAATGCCAAAAACCTTTTTCACAAGTTAAAATTATGGGCTCAATATCTACGTTACTTGGAAATATTTCATTGAACTGGTTCAAAATTGCACGGACAACTCTCTGTATACCAGTATTGATTTTGGTTTTTGATTGGTGTGTTACATCTATTAAAACGACCCTTTTTTTTCTTGTTGATTTTAGTTGCTGATATAGTTCGGGGCGTTTATGACTAAAGAAATAAAAAGACTTAAGACCGGGAAATAACCAAATTATTTTTATTAAAAATAATTTGAGAGCGGGATGTTTTTGTGTCAATTGTACTAAAATGAAACGAAGATTAAGAAAAGTTCTAGCAAAAAGAAAATTCATACTCTAAATTGTAAGTGGCGTAATATGATTTTACTAAACCGAATGTCATTTCGAGGCGATCCAGATAGAAATTAACTATAGCATAAGATGAAGGTTATACCTTGACTTTATGGATTTTAACTCCTAGTATCTGTGATGGAGGATACTTAAGCTGAAGTTTCCCAATTATTTCGCCGTGACGTATAGAGAAAAACCATTTAAATTGGGGTTTACTATATTCTAGGCAACAACAGCTAAAATAACAAAGCTACAGGTATAGCTGTTTTCACCATTTTAAAAACTGGGAAACTTCAGTAGTTAAAATGACGAAACAAAAAAAGTGCTCGATATGACACAACTTTTTGGGTTTTCAGGTATAGCAGGTAAAGTTAATATTAGTGCGCCTGAGCTTGCAAGGCTGAGCGCTAAGACTGGCGGTCCTGAGTCTGAACCCACTATCCGATCGTACTGGCTAAAAAAATCTTACAGGAGATTATTCAAAATGACGAAACAAAAACAAGTGCTCGATATGACCCAACTTTTTGGGTTTTCAGGTATAGCAGGTAAAGTTAATATCAGTACGCCTGAACTTGCAACACGGCTGGGTGCAAAAGTGGGCTCGGAGCCCACTAATCCCCTTGATAAGACGCAACTTTTGGGCTTTGAAACGATTACCACTAAAGTTAATTTTAGAGACTCTTCGGTAGCGTCTCAGGTGGGTGCCAAGATTGGCGGTTCTGAGGTGGCTAGCTACACAATCTAAAACAATATTCCACACCCGCATTCACACAATGCGGGTCATTCGCCATCTGTAATGATTGATCAGAAGTCTATGCATACACTTTTTGACCCTTCGGTCGACCGTGCTACGAAAATTGACCAACAGCTTCGAGATAAGCTTATTGGGTCGCTGGAGTATTTGGCGGGATATCTAACCTCAGCAACGTGGGATAGATCGAACACGCTGGCACAAGCCTTGGTGGAATTAAAAACCAAACCAGTTTCGCCTTGGGTATTCGGCATTTATGCCATACTTGTTCAGAATGCTAGCCATGAAGAACCTGATGTAGCAAGGCAAAATTTTGATAGTTTGATCGCCGCAATAACGACTCCACCACCATCAAAAACCATGATCACGATGGCAGATATTGGATTGTCTGACACCCATCGAACCGTCGCACAAACCTTGTTTGATACAGATCCGGCACGACCGTTTCTACCTCAGCCACCGACCTCGCAGGAGTTTGATGCCTGTTGCCTAGAAATCAAATCTGCACTGGCTCTGATCAAAAATGCCGATCCAGACTTAGCTGCCGAGATGAATGTACTTGTTCGACTTTTCTTGCTGGCAGTGCCGGAGGGACTACAGCCGAGCCAGGGATTTAACGGCGCATCGACCTTTTTCCTATGGGGTGCTACCCTAATAAACGCTCGGCCTGAACGGGGAATTATCGGCATGGTTGATCTATTGATCCATGAAGCCAGCCATTTGTTATTGTTTGGCCTCGTTTCTGGAGGACCGTTAAGCAAGAATGATCCTAACAAGTTATATAATTCACCACTTCGTACAGATTTACGCCCTATTGACGGCATTTTTCATGCGGCCTTTGTTTCAACTCGTGTTCACCTCTCAATGCAACGAATGCGTAACGGAGGCATGGTTCCGGCAGATCTTCTTACTGCGCTTGATAAATCTGCCAAGACCAAAAAGGCTGCGGCATTGAGCGCTGTAGATCTATTGCACAATGAACTCGATGCGACACCGGAAGGCCAAGAGATTTTTGATGCAATGGTAAATTATTGGCAGGCAGATGAAGACTCTGCGGCTGAATGTGTCAGATGACATCGCAAGGTATGGAGTTGATCCTAATTGAGGCCATTACCGCAGGTAAGCACAACTTTCCTCTTAATGACCAGCTCGCTAGCGCAATATTACAAGATGCTAACGAGATTAAACTATCCGGTCTAAACTTCGACAGCCTGGCCTGGATGGAATTCTGCATTTCTATTGAGCTAAACACTGGGGTCGAACTAACCCCCGACCATCTAGAGAAATTTGAAACGCTAGCTGATGTGGCTGCGTGGATCAAATCCTGGCCAGAGTCATGACTCTGGATTACCTAGCTGCAGCCAGAGGTCTACGTACTCAAAATCAGTTCAACCGCCTACACATCGATCTTGGAAGAATTATTACACCTCTCGAATTCTCAGATCTGGTTGCACAGGATCGAGACGGAAAATTACCATCGCAGGCGGGAAGCTGGTTGCATCACTTGCAACACTCGTCTCCCACACTCGCAAACGCACCGCAACCCTATGTTGCGACGACCATCAGCGAACGCATGACGTGGTATTCTATACCGCAGGAAAAGCGGTATATTTCTACGATGCTGACGCAGCGTCTAACTCAATCTGACAGTCGCGGATTGAATGTGGGGATCAAAAGCCAAAAGCCCGTACTTATCGCCTTTTGTGGCATGGCTAACCGGATCATGTTGCCCTTACCGATCGTTCTCCAGGCTTTGCCAGCGTTTGAATGGGATATTCTTAAGATCACCCGGACTCCCAACGGCGGTTATTTTCGACCAGGCTCTGAAACTAAAGATATGGAAGATCTGATGATAGAAATTCGACGAGTGCTCGACCGAATGGATAAAAGCGATATCACTTGCATTGGCACTAGTGGTGGAGGATCGCCAGCATTATTAGCAGCGTTACGTCTCAATGCTCGGAGGTGCATCTCTATTTGTGGTAATTTGTCCGACGCTTGTATACCGATCATCTCTGAGCTTTCTGGCCAACCCATTCGCTCTGAAGATCCACACAATGGAAGCAGCCCTGAGATTTTGTATCTTCATGGGGAACATCATGATACAGATCGAAAAAATGCGCAGAAGATGCGGTCTTTCTTCAATGGAAAAATTATGTCAATCCCTAACGTGTCCGGACACAATCCTCTTAACACAATATTGAAGCAAGGCAGGTTCAACAGCGAATTTAATGCACTTATGCATGGGTCTCTGAATCTCAGTGAAAAATGGAACGGCAGAGATGCTTAAGTTTGATAGTGTTGCTCTACTCCCGATTCTGCTGAAAAATGCAGTACGTAATCCTGATCGAACGGCCATCATTACACCTGAAGTACAGATCAGCCATACGACCCTAACCGAACGCATTCAGGAAATTGCGGATTGGTTGATTGATCAGGGGTTTAACCCGGATGAGATTACAGCCGTAACTGTGCCGGATGAAGTGGCACACATCGAAATAACATTGGCTCTTTTGTGCTTGGGCACACCTAATATCAGTATCGGTTCGTTTGAAACACAAGATAACCGAACACGAATAATAGATCGACTGGAAATATCTCAAACTATCTCTCCGCCCGATCTACCACTGCATTATAGTACTGCTAAGGATACACAGAGACTATACCCTCCCGCCAACTACTCCCCATCGGGCAGTGCCCACAACAGAATGATGAGTCAATTACTGCGTGAGGAGGATGAAGTTATTATTCTTTCAACCTCTGGTACGACAGGAGTACCCAAGATCTTTGGCATGAGTATGGCTAGAATGATGCGGGTAGTCGGCACTACCGCTGATAATCCGAGCCAGAGGTGCGTTCTGCGGTCAAGTTCGGTAGAACATCATTCAAGCCGTTTGCAGCGAATTTTTTCTCTTTTTGCGGGTCAGACTGCGGCTATTCTGCAACCGATGACAGCAGATGTGCTTGCATCATTCTGCACATCTGCTGGGGTAACAGAGATACATGCGGGCACCTATAAGCTTGCTTCTCTGCTTTCCGCGTCCCCTATCCCGGCTCACCGCTTACCAGTTGGGGTGCGAATTCACTCGGGTGGATCACGTGTTCCCGGGTCGTTACGAGCAGCAGTAATGGAACAACTCACCCCTAATCTCTATATTTCTTTTGCAACCAGTGAAGTGGGTGTGGTTTCTATCGCAAAACCTGATGAACATACCGATTGGCCGGAAGGGGTCGGTCATCCATTGCCAGGAGTAGAAGTCGAATTGCGAGCCCCCGATGGAACCGTCGTGCCACGCGGCACTGATGGCGAGCTGTGGGTGCGCAAGCATGGTATACCGGGTAAAGGCACTGTAGCTCAGCCAGATTGGGTCAGTACAGGAGACCTTTTATCCTGGCCGGAAGACGGCCCATTAATATTTCATGCTCGAACTGATGCCATGATGATTCTTAACGGCATCAATATTTTCCCTAGCCTGATCGAAGATGTTCTTACCGCCCACCCAGCCGTATCCGAAGCGGTAACTTATCCTATTCCATCAGCAGTACATGGGCAGATACCAGTTGCAGTTGTTGTACTTCAACCGGATGCAACAACTAGCATCGCAGAATTGATGCGCCACGCGAGTAATGAACTGGGCCTGCAAGCTCCTCGTCGAATCTCAATCGTTGAAGAGATCCCTCGTACTGAGCTCGGAAAACCGTTGACGCACCCTTCTGAAATAAAGGGGGGCTACTACCCACGGCTTTCTCATAAAAACTTTACTGGCTTTAGTGATTAACAGTAAAATGTCCTCTATGACGGAGACAGTTGTTATAAGCATTTTTATAGTTACTTTCAGCATTAAACCCTT
>ENA-ORXI01001291-ORXI01001291.1-sediment-metagenome-genome-assembly--contig:-NODE-1291-length-19652-cov-4.686130_pt1 | contig 19652 bp, 19 predicted proteins | sample MGYA00237861_ERZ511468 | MGnify/ENA primary metagenome ERZ511468 (study PRJEB26299, sample SAMN06266213) | sediment metagenome | isolation source: Hudson Canyon methane seep mesocosm | place...
GTCAAATCAGCAAATCTCGGTAAAGCAAACGCTGACAAAATACCCAAAATAACAATAACCATAACCAGTTCAATCAAAGTAAAACCAGCTTGTTTTTTGTTCATGTTCTTCATGTATAACTCCTGCTTAATAAAAATATACATCGTACTTATAAATTTTTTATCAACGTTCGTCGATAAGGGATTTCCAGTAGTCAGGCGATTTAATTGGCATTAATATCGGCTGACCCGAAACTTTTTAAATTGATTTAACCTTGTCATCCTCGCGAAGGCGGGGATCCAGTTTTTTAGCGCAGTTTCGACCCATGGATTCCCGCCTTCGCGGGAATGACAGTTTGTGATTAATTAATAACAGTAAACACCTCACCTTCGTTAGGGTCGTACTGCACATAATTACCTGTTGTATCTCTCTTATAGGTATATCGGCAGTCTCCGCCATTTACTGAGGCTTGATAATCACTTCCTATGCCCGTACTCACACTGGGGGCACTGCTTTGTAATAATTTAATCCATAAATCACGGCATTCGGTGTTGCTCATGGCGTCGGGGTTAGTATTACCATTTACGCCCGTTGGCCAGCCCTCGTCACTGGTGTCGATAGTTTCATCACCGTAACCGGGTAAATTTATTACTGCGCCACTGCTGCCGTTAGCTAACCATTGTGAGCGAGCTAATGCTACTGACGCGGCCATTGCTCCTCCGCTGCCTTGTACGCTGCTGCGGTGTGCTTCCTCGGCCATATCTGCGAAGCGAGGCAGTGCAAAAGCTGAGAGAATAGAAATTATGGCAATCACCACGACCAGTTCAATCAGGGTAAAGCCATTATTCTGTTGTAAGTACTTCTGTGAGTTCATGTTTACTCCAAATGATCCACTAACTATAGCTCAAGCCTTTCAATTCACCCACTTCATAGCATCATGATTTACAATGTTTTTCATATAATGTAAGTGTTTGTAACTTTATGTTTTTTACGTGTGATTTTTTAACCTAAAGCGGCTTTACCCAAGTCCCATATTGGTAAAAATACACCCAATGCGAGTATTAGTACTAAGCCACCCATAGCGACAATTAATATGGGCTCTATAGATTCGGCCAGTCTTGATAAACCATAATCCACTTCTTCATCATAAAATTCGGCGACATCTATCAGCAATTTATCAATTGAGCCTGTTTCTTCACCTACGGCCATCATCTGTAATACCAGCGGGGTAAACATGCCTGATGCGGTGGCGGTTCGTAATAAAGTATCACCCCGTTCAATGCCCGTTTTCATGCCCATAATATGTCGGCCAATATATTTATTGTTGGCAGATTCTGCCGCTACGGCCAGTGCGTGGTTAATGGGCATACCTGCTGCGAGCATCATTGAGAAGTTTCTTGAAAAGCGAGATAGCGTAATCAGTTCAAACAGCCCTCCTACAATAGGAAAGCGGAGCTTTAAGCGGTCCCATTGATAGTGCCCTTCTTCGGTGTTCGTCCAGCGTACAAAAGCGATAGCGCTACCCACTGAAACCGCAAGCATGACCCACCAATAGTCAATAAAGAAGTTTGAGGTAGCGACAAGTATTTTGGTGAATATAGGAAGGTCAGCGCCTAGTTTTGCGAATACTGATGCAAATTTTGGAATAACAAATAAGTTGATTATGATTAATGCAGACATTAATGCGATGACGACAAACATGGGGTAACGAGTTGCTTGTTTGATACGGCGACGAGTATCTCTCTCTAGCTCAAGGCTTACACTTAATTGTTTAAATGCATCTTCTAATTGCCCTGTATTCTCGCCAACATGGATCATACTGATAAACATGTCATTAAAAATTTTAGGATGTGACTTCATGGATGTGGCTAGATTAACACCGGACTCCAATCGATCGGTTACTTCATTCAAAGTTTCACATAATAAATCAGAGCGTGTCGATTCTGCCAAGCCTCTCATTGCACGGATAATGGGAATACCTGCGCGAGTTAGCGCGTTCATTTGACGACAGTAAATAATTAATTCTTCGAGAGCGACTTTACGTGAGCCGATCTGTATTTTTTTCAGCCCTTCCAGTACGTCTTTCTTTTCAACATGCTCTGTAATTGAAACGGGAGTTAAGCCCTTGCGCAATAAATCAGACGCGGCGGCATCTTGGTTAACGGCATCTAGCTTACCGTTTACCGCTGCCCCTTTTGCGTCTCTGCATTTATATTCGAATTGCGCCATGGTTATTATTCAACCGCCCTAAGCATTATTAATATCACCCACATCACTTTTGTGTTCGATATCTTCTAATGTTGCGGATAATCTAAATACTTCATCCAGCGTTGTTTTACCTTCTTTGGCATATTCTAACGCGCAAAGTTCAAGGGGCTGATAATAGCGGCTTCGCTTGGCCGCTATGGTAAACTCTGAAGGCATATTTCGTCTTAAGGCATCCAGCAGAATTTCATCCATTTCTAGCCACTCATAAACACCCATTCGCCCTTTGTAGCCCGTATTACTACACTGGTAACAGCCATTTCCTTTAGTAAATTCACTGGGTATATGCAGGCCCGAATGAACCATCGCCAGTAACCATATTTTTTCTTGGTCAGTAGGTGTATATGGCTCTGCACAATTAACACATATTTTACGAATTAAGCGCTGAGCCAATACACCTAGCAGTGACGTTGCAACTAAATAAGGCTCTGCACCCATATCAGTTAAGCGCATGGCACTACTCACCGAGTCATTGGTGTGTAATGTAGAAAGAACCAAGTGCCCTGTCATGGCTGCACGCAGCCCAATTTCAGCCGTTTCCTGGTCTCGCATCTCACCCACCAGAATTACATCGGGGTCTTGTCTTAATGCGGCTCTTAGAACCGTTGAGAAATCTAGCCCGACCTTCGTATTCACCTGAACTTGTGTCAGTCTGGACAGACGGTATTCTACGGGGTCTTCTACTGTAATTATTTTAACTTCTGGTTTGTTTAATTCGGTTAGGGCACCGTATAGTGTTGTTGTTTTACCGCTACCTGTTGGCCCTGTAACCAGTACCATGCCATGAGGCCGGGTAACCGCAATTCTGAACCGCTCAAGCACCTTCTCAGGCATACCTAATGAATCTAAAGACAGCATACCCTCCGTTTGATCAAGTAGTCGCATAACCACTGACTCGCCATATTGCACAGGCATGGTAGACAGACGGACATCAATACTGCGGCCTTTTACCCGTATATTAAACCGACCATCCTGAGGAACCCGTTTTTCTGAAATATTAAGACCCGACATCAACTTAAGACGAAGCACCAAGGCGGCATTAATACGCTTCTCTTTCATGACCTGCTCTTGCAGAACACCATCAATTCGCTGACGAATACGAACCACACTTTCATCGGGCTCAACATGTATATCTGAGGCTCTGGCCTGTACCGCATCTTCAAAGATGGATTGTAATAACTTTACAACCGGGGCTTCGCTATCATCACCTGTTGCGGTAAGTTCTGCCAAGTCAAAAGCATCATCACCTAGCTCATCTTCTAGTTCTTCAGCAAAGTGAGATATTTCTTCTGTTCGACGGTAAACCAGATCAAGGGTGTTGAGTAATTCGCTTTCTCTGACCACGGCCTGACGAATAGGCTGCTTTAGAATGCGGACTAATTCATCGTAGCCAAAAATATCCATTGGGTCGGTCATGCCGACCAACAATTCACCCTGCTGCTCGTCAAGCACCAGCGCTCTAAATCGTCGGGCATGGTTTTCTGGCAGTTTTTTGATTAGGGCATCATCAAATTGATAATGACGAAGCTGAACAAAGGGTATGCCTAGCTGCTGAGACAAAAAGTTAAGCAGGTTGTCTTCATCTACATAGCCCAGGTCTATTAGTGTATTACCTAGTTTTCGCCCACTGGTTTTCTGCTCTTTTAATGCGGTCATGAGTTGATCTTCTGAGATCACCTCGTTCTGCACCAGCAGATCACCAATTCTTATTTTTTTCTTGGGTTCAGCCATTCCTTACAACCTTCAATTATTCACACTTGTCATTAGTGCAGTTCTACTCGCCTAGCGTTTCTAATCTTTGCTTAGCAAACGCGGCTAATTCTGTTCTTAATCCATCCATCTGTAATGCTTTTTGATACGCCTTTGCTGCGGATGAATATTGCTCGCTGCGATCTAAACCAATAGCCATACCCACCCACCAGTCAGGCATATCTGGGTTATAGCGAATAAGCTCTGCATAACGTGCTACTGCTTCGGTACCATAACCCTGCCGCTGATACAGTGCGGCTAGTAATACGTGGTATTCAGTGTCAGTTTCAACCTCAGGCACTGCTGAATTTAGAATCGCAATGGCTTCATCAGGCTGATTGTTTGCAGAATACCAATGCGCTCTTAAACGGCGTAGGTGGCTGCTTTGACTTATATCGGTACTATTTAATAATTGGTCAGCGGCGGTCATTTGATGATTATTAATTAAATGACTCACTAATACCGCACGACTTTGCGCATCAACACTGTGTTGATCTATAAACTGATATAAATAGCGGCTCGCCTTTTCCGTTTCACCACTTTGCAGCATTTTTGTGGCAAGATTCGCCGCTTTTTCATCTTGCTGCTCAGGGCTTAACACTACGACTTTGCTTATTTTTTTCTTGGGCTTGGCTTTCAATACGGGTTTCGATTTTGGTTTTAGCTGAGGTGTAGCAGGCGCTTCTGGTGCTTTAGCAATAGGCTCAGCGACGGACTCTTCTTCAGTATCAACGGGCTGTGAAGGGGTCGGTTGAACTACAATAATGGATGTTCGTTTAGGTTCGGGGCTTGGCTTTGGTTTCGTTGCAGTATTTGTTATTACTTCGGAGGGCTTTTCAGCGGGCGTTTTTACCTCTGCAGTAGACTCTGCGATTCGCTGAATACTGCCTTGCTCAGGCACCCTATCTTGAACACGGGTCTGTAAATACCACCAAGACATAGCCAAAAGCAGCAGCATGACAATAATCACGCTGAGTAGAATTAATACCGTTCGACCGCCATGAGAAGGTGCTTTTTGCGTTAATGCACCGTAACCCTGCGCCTCAACTTGCTGACTTCGGTCTGGCGCCTGGCGTTTATCCAGGTCGCGCAGCATATCGTTCATTAAACTCATTAAGAGACTCCTAACGATAGCCAGGAAAAACGAGGCATAGAGACGCTTTCGGTATCTTGAACCGCTTTTTTAACATGCTTTCGAGTCACAACCCGCTCACCTTGCCCAAACGCAGACATTAAAGATTTATGGCATAAGATATTAATTAAACGGGGAATACCACCGCTTGATTTATAAAGTAACGTGACAGCGCGCTTATTAAATAAAGCAGGACCATTGTAGCCCGCCAGCGACATTCTATGCCCTACATACTGCTGTACGGCTTGTTTATCTAAAGGCGATATATGCTGCTGAAAAGTAATACGTTGTTGTAGCTGTCTAAGGCTTGGGCGAGACAGCAGTTCATTAAGCTCAGGTTGACCAAACAACACTACCTGTAACAACTTGGCAGATTCTGTTTCAAGGTTACTGAGTAAACGTAAGGCCTCAATAGTCTCTTCAGGCATAGCCTGTGCTTCATCAATCACCAGTGCTACGCGCTTTTCTTGTGAGGCCAGTTCAATCAATTTTATATTGATTTGCTTTAGTACATGATGACCACCCAGAGCAGGGTCAACCATTACAGCCAGCTCCTCTGCAACCGCAAGATATAGGTCTTCAGGCGTTAAGCCAGGGTTTGGTATGTAAGCGGTTACATACTCGTCACCCAGTGTATTTAATAATTTTCTACAAATAAGTGTTTTACCTGTGCCCACTTCACCCGATATTTTTATAAACCCTTCTTTGTTTTTCAAGGCGACTAACAGCAATTCAAGTGCTTGCTGATGAGTCTCTGAATTCAGGTAAAAGTGGGTGTTTGGTGTTAGGGAAAATGGTAGTTCCCTTAAACCAAAATAACTCTCGTACATAGATAACTACTCTTATTTGAATCTCTTGTATTTAGCTCTCGTATTTTAAAAAACGGACGAGTTGGGGGTATCCAGAATATCTTTAAACTCACCAAAGCGCTTACGACTCTGACGAATCTGATCTTCAAAGACCTTATCTTTTGTAATAAGAGGTCTGAGAAGAATAACTAATTCACTTTTCTTGTTGATATAGCGTTTCTGCTTGAAAAGCTCACCTATCCAGGGAATATCACCAAGAATAGGTACTGTTGTATTTTTTTCTTGAGTTATATTCTGTATCAGACCACCAATCACCACGATCTGACCATTTTCAGCCCTTATAACACTATCTGTTTCTCTGATGGTGCTGAACGCTAAGGGTAAAACAACTTCTTCGGAACCTAGAGATATTACCTTTTCCTGATCTTCCACATCACTGATAGTCGGGTGAACATGAAGGATTATGTCGCCCTCTTCACTAATTTGAGGCGTTACATCCAAGGCAATACCCGAGAAAAAGGGTGTTAAGGTCACATCTGTTGAGGTGGTATCAGAGTTACTGCTACTACCCGTATCTTCATCTATATCAATATCCGTGACAAAGAACTCATCGGTACCTACTTTAATGATGGCTTTCTGGTTATTTACTGTAGAAATACGCGGGCTTGATAGAACTTGTACATTACCCTGGGTACTCAATAACTGCATGAACCCAGTGAAATCACCAATTTTTAAGGTTGCAGTGAACACGCCACCCAAATCGTTAGTAATAAGATCAGACACCATATTTCCACCTACTAACTTTTTAGGCAGGCCATCAGCACCAATAGAGCCACTTGTTTCAATAGCAGTCCAGTCAATGCCTTGCTGATAGCTTTCATTAAGCTCTACTTCTAAAATTTTTGCTTCTAGCACCACCTGACGCTTCATAATAAGTTCAGACTGGCGTAAATAATTCTTTATGGACTGTAACTCATCAGGCATTGCTCTCGCGACAACGATACCTGCACTGGGGGTAACAACCACTTTTCGGCCTTCTCCGCCTCCTGCAATCAACATGAGCGTTTGACTTAGCTGTGACCAGAAATTATTTTCACTGGTGGTGCTAATGCGTGTGCCTATTACTTTGTCTGTGGTGGAGTCTGAACTGCCCGAGTTATTACTCCCCCCACTATCATCACTTGAGTTACTTCCCTCAGACACGCTACCTGAACTTACTCGGGTTTCTGATGCGCCCTGACGCTTAACATTAAGGTAGTTAATCTGAAAAATTTCAGTTCTTAATCCACCGGGCGTCACACGGTAAAGATTATCGCTACCTTGAAAATCATAACCGTAAAGCTCTTTTGTTAAGCTCATCACCTGAGGTACGGTCACATTTTTTAGCTCTAAACTTATTTTCCCTTTAACATCTGGGTGCACAACCATATTGTAGTTTGTGCCTTGCACCAGGCTTCTGAAAAAGTCTCGTGCATTAACGTCTTTTACTGCAATATCAAAGCGGGTTTCCTGTACTCGTTTTGCGGGGGTAGCACTTAACGATGGCAACAGAGCGCTTGCTACGTTGTCAGGTAACTTCTTGGGTAAAGCCTTATCGTATTTCGCGATGTCTTCATCCAGCATACTATTAATATCGCCAGCACTACTCGACGATACACTCCGGGGAGATACTTGCATGGGTGTATTAGAACAACCCGAAACAAAACCCACCAATGCTAATACTGTAAACAGTCTTAAGGTATTAGACCGCATAATTAAACCCATAAATACTCCAACTTACCGCGTGCGCTTAATAGACATAGGTTGCTTCCAGCGCAATACCTTTGTGCCGCCGTCTACTGATAAAAGGACAGAACTCTCTGTAATTTTTAATACCTTTGCACCGCTGACACGATCACCCACTGTCACCGCTTTGCCATTGATAATGGCCTGTTTTCGCTCTGAAGCATAAAGTAAATAATTCAGCTTATAACTTTGCTTTGCTTTAGTTTTTTGCTTCGGTTTTGCCCATTCGAAAGGCTGTGTTGGGTCTTTTAGTTTTTCGCCATCAGCCGGGGTCATTGTTCCTGCAAACGCCACCGCACTCGAAAAAAATGTCGCGATTATAAGAGCAGAGAGTGAAAATAAAATACGTTTAAACACCTATCCAGTCCTCCTCAAGGCTAAGCGTGCTAATTTTAATAGTCACTCTGGCTTTGGGGTAATCAAGTACTTCGTAGTTCATTGTTTCCCAACTAAACCCTTTCAAACTTTCAATACGCTTTATATATTCAAGTACATCAAAGTACTTACCATCCATCACCAGCTCCATGCTATGCCGGTATAGCCCTGCTTCCTGTTCTTTCGCGCCCTGTTCTCCCCTATTATCGTCACCCGTTTCATTAGGCGGGTTAAACGGTGCAACAGGCATGTTTTTTAAACTAATTAATTTCAGATTTTCTTGCTGTTGAAGCATTGAACGTAGAACATCCGCCATTTTTTCAGGCGCGATTAAACCGCTCAACTGACGTTCGATCTCAGACTTCATTTTCGCTAGCTGAACATCTAGCTCAGACCGCTGAGCTCTCAAAACTCTGTTCGGGTCATCTTTAAGTCGCTGCTCTAATAAAAGCTGTTGCTCTTCAAACGTTGCTTGTTGCTGAGTTAATGAAGCTAAGTTTTTAGATGCGGCTTTATGTCGGTCTTGCAAAGGAGCAAAAATAAACTGACCCCAAATGAATACAACTCCAACAATGATAGTACCCAGTAAAATACCTCGATCTCTAAGCGTCAGCGCCTCTACCTGTTCAGATAGTTTTTTCCAGCGTTGAATGAGCTCTTGTTTGTTCATTGTTCATCTCCAAAGTTCATAAGAGAAGATGAAAGGGTGAAGTGTAATAATTTTTCGTGATCTTCATCTGATGCCAACTGAAATAAATCAAACGTTCGGCCTAAAAATAAGTTTTCATCACGCAGCATCTGCAAATAATGAGGTACAGACTCTGCCTGCAGCGTCTTCCCCTTCAGCCCTACTTTATGACCGCCATTCGCAAACTGAATGTGAGTTAGCCATAAAAAATCAACCTGATGACGAGCCAGACCAGTCATTAAATTAGAGAACGGAAACTGGTTCGCTACAGAAAGAGAATCAAGCATTGATATAAGCTGCTTACGCGCGGTTAGTCGTTTCGTTAAGCGTTTATTAAGTGCAACCAGAGACGAGTCTTTTCTCATTACATTCAGTTTCGCTTCCATTTCAACAGTTTGCTGCTGCAGCTGATCTACGCTCGCCTGTATGGGGGATAACTTAGTTTCAACAGCGACCACCTGAGACTGATAGTAAACGGTAAAGGCAATTTGAATAAATAAAATCGAGGCAACTACGGCAACAATATGAACCAGCGGTAATATGACTTTTTTAGGCCTTAAATCTTGTGTGTATAAATTAACCTGCTGCATTAAGATGACGCCTCCCGCAATGCAGCGCCCACGGCAGGAAAGCTCTGAATCAAGGTATCACCACCGCTTGCGCCCTCTGAAAATAAGAGGTTTACATCCAGTTTATTCACTTTAACCGCTAAATTCTGCCCAAGCATATTAGCCAATGGAAAGGTATCATCAGGGCCAACTAGTAACAGTTCTTTAGGCGGTAACTGCCCCATTTGGCTTTCATAGTAATCTAGCGATCGCTGAACCTCTAAGGCTAGGTTCTGTATGGTTGCCTCTTGGCTTGTAGTATCTTTTAAAGCATCTAAAGAGAAATCAAAACGACGAGAGAAGTACATGGTGTCACCCTTGCTCACCAGAATCATTCCGAAGCCCGGGCGTAAAAACAGTAATGCCAAACCGTTACCCGTGGTGTCGTAACGCATAGACACATTGCGTAGCACCAACTCAGTAATATCAATACTTTCAAGCTCAAGCCCTGACTCTTCAATCAGGCGGATATTCTCTTGCAGCAGCACTTTTCGTACACTCACAACATTAACAATACTGCCTCGCCCACGTGTAGCATCGTCAGGAAAGTCAAATACATCAGTTATGGCGTCTTCAAGAGGATAATCAATAAGGTCTTTAACTTTCCAGCGTATTGCTTCAGCTAATTCTGTATCGGCCACTGGTGGTTTTTCAGTTTGAAATATTTGATACTGATCGGAAGACAGTACCAGGTTACAGGCAATGCCTTTTAAGCTGTGCTCTTCAACCACTCCGCTCAAGGCGTCTTTTCGCTGAGCCGCTTTACAGGCAACAAAATCCTGAAATACGATGTGTGATAAACCCTCATCACCACTCATAGACTGCGCAACAGAGAGACCATCAGAACGGACTTCAACACCTACAAGCCCGGGTCGGGTCTTTTTCTTAAACAACGAAATCAGAACTGCGTCTCCCCAAAAATGACAAACTCCTCACAATTCTAGTTAGAATAGTTCAGTAACTACCTGTTTGCCAATATATTCCTTATTTACCATAGAGAAAGTATGGGCCAAATTAGGATACAAAATCATTACTAGGCTAATATCACATTATTACCTTGAAGACAGGCCTGCAGTTATATGACAAAAGTATTTAAAAACATTTTCGGAATGGGCTTCATTGCGCTGGTAACCGTAATCACCTGGGGCAACTTATCACTACCTCAAAAGCATTGGGTAATGGACTTGGTCGGCCTTAACTTTGACAGAACCCAACCAACACTTCTCGATGAAGGTATAAAAAACACAATCAGTAATATGGTTAATAATGAGACCTCGCCAGAACTTCAACAAGAGCTTATAAAAGCCACCCGTACATTTGAACAGCATGTTATGCCTGCACTGTGCTTAAAAACCAAAACCCGCTCCATTAATGATGTCGATAAAACCAGTATCTACCGCTGGACTGATAAAAATGGCCAAGTTCACTTTTCAGACAGCAAACCAAAGCGACAAGCCACTCAAGAAGTCACTGAACGCTACGCATCCAAAACACAGTATTTTCGAATGAAACTTGAGAGCCCTGAACATGGTCTACCTACATTGCTAGGAGAACAGCTACAAAGGGATGTTAATGCCATTTACGGTTATTTATCAGACCGAATGAAGCAGAAACACTTGAAGCAAGTTGACCTGAACCTCAAAGTTTTTAATACCGCAGCCGGCTTTGAAAACTATAGAAAAGTTCATGCCCCCTCATTAAATTCCGTTTCAGGCTTCTATACGTCTCTCAACAATGAAGCCGTGGTTATGCAACAACGCTATGATCAACAAACCAGAGCTATCGCTCGACACGAAGCAACTCATGTAATTAATGCAGGTCTGTTTGGGCGCTCGCCGATCTGGTTCAATGAAGGTATTGCTGAATACTTTGAAAGCTATACTTACGCTGAATTAAAAAATAATATCACGCCGACTAAAGGTTATTACTTAAAACATTTAAGTACCTTAATGGAGAGGAATCAGCTTCTCTCACTCACAGAATATCTTCAACTTTCTGATAGGGAGTGGAGAGCTAAAGATCAGAAAACCATGTACGGAATGGCATGGTCGATTATCTATTTATTACAAGACCATCAAGCTGGGGAGCAGTTGATGAACCGGTTAATGGCTCAGATGGCAGAAAAGCCTTGCAGTAATGTAGATGCTGTTAGTTTCTGGCAGCAGTATTACTCTGGCGGACTAACGGCCTTTGAAAACCGGTGGCGAATGATGTTATTGAATGCAGATAGGTCTTAAGCTCTGCTCCCTATCGAGCTATTCAATACCACCTATAACGCACTCAATACCTCCTGAGAAAACATCTTCAGCAATTCACTTTGTGCGGTTATGCTGCTTTCAAGACTAGAACCTGCTTGTAGCGTTTTTGAAAAATTACCGCCGGCATGCAACTGTTTATTTTTCCCCATCCATGCCCATGAGACTTCCAGTCGTACTTGCCCGTTTAAGCCCGAATCAAACCTTAGTACATCAACTCTGAGATTATATTTACTTTGGGTACTCACAAAACTTGGGTATCGAACATACACTCTTTGTGCATCCAGTACTGACAAATTCTTTACCAGTGCCATTTGAAATTCACTTTCAAGGTTTCCAGCCCACTGGTCCAACTTTAATACTTTGTATTTATGTTCAGAAATAGGCGTAACAATAGACGTTCGCTTTAGGTAGTTTGCCATAGTGATAGGGCCGATAATAACCAATTCAGAGTCAAGGTTTATCTGTCGGTGAGGTAAAGGTGAAGACGACAGCATATAAAATTCACTTTCAGCAGAAGGCGTAACCGAACAAGCTGAAAGTAATATCAACAAAGCTACACTCACCAATACACGTACTTGTTTCATAATTACCCCTATAAATTTTATATACTTAGCAACTCATTAACGCTGTTTACCCGTTAAAATCGACTCTGGGTTACGTTGTAACGTTTCTGCTAACTGTCGAACCTGCTCTGAAGCGCGCTCAAATGACTGTAACGTCTGAACCAGTGTCACACTGAGTTCCGAGCCTGGCTGCACCAACTTTTCATACGTCACTAATGTTCTACCAGACTGCTCCAGCAATTTATCCAGTTTTTGAAGTGAATTCGCGGCTCCCACCAATAATGGTTCACTCTTATTTGCTGCGGCAGACAGTGAGTTGGCCATACCTGTAACGGCTCGGCTTGCGGTAATGAACTCATCGGTCATTTCTTCCTTATCTCGATCTAACACCATCAACAAACTATTAAGGTGAACCAGGCTTTGTGAAAGGTTGGTCATTGACGTTTTCACTTCATCTGAATTTACAACATTATTTAACCCTTTAGCCACAGCGGCCAGGTTTTCAGAAATATCCTGAATGGGAAGGTCACCTATTTTTTTCACCATTTCAGATAATGTTTTGCCAAATATTTCTATTTCACTAGGTACTGTCGGCACAACAATATACCCCGATTGGCTTTGGGGGGCATAGCCGTCTAAATTTCCATAAAATTCCAATTGAATTTGCAGTCGCCCTGTCACTAAGCTTTCTTGTACCAACTGTGCCCGTACGCCCTGATTAATAAGTTTTCTAATCAATTCATCACTGTTAATTTCAAAACCAAACAAGCTACTGCCTGACTGCTGCTGAACAATTATCCCAACCACCCTAACATTAATATCATTTCCATCTTCATAGAGGCTAATATTGACTGACTCCACCTCCCCTATTCTAACGCCACGATAGGTTATGGATGAACCAACCCCCAGCCCCTTAACCGACCCGGTAAAAACCATTTCAATACGGTTCTGATTTTTAAACCAGTCGCCTGAACCAAAAAATAAAATACCAATAACAAACAGTACAATGGCTCCTATGCTAAACAGGCCTATGGTTCTTGCGCTCACTTGCTGAGACATTATATTTCTACTCCTACTTTGCTACGCGCCATATCACTCTTTCCCATCTCTCCCCGTCTCAAGAAGCGCTGTACTTTATCATCGCAACAATTTGTTAGCAGTTCGTTTGGGTTTCCTGTTGTTAGCATAGTTTTTGTTTCTGCATCTAAAAATACCGAGTTACTTCCAATAGAAAAAATACTCGCTAGCTCATGAGTTACTATAACAATCGTCGCCTTCATACTGTCTCTTAGTTCTAAAATTAAGTCATCAAGAAGACGGGCGCTAACAGGGTCTAGCCCTGCGGAAGGTTCATCAAAAAAGAGAATTTCAGGGTCTAGTGCAATAGCTCTTGCTAAAGCAGCACGTTTTAACATACCACCACTAATTTCTGAGGGATAATAATTTTCAAAGCCAGCCAAACCCACCATTGATAACTTTAAGCTCGCCAACTCATTAATTTCTTTTGGCTGTAGTTTGGTATATAGCTCTAGGGGCATTCCCACATTTTCTGACAAGGTTAGGGAACTTATCATCGCCCCCGCCTGGTAGGTTACGCCAAAGCCCCTCATCATCTTTTGGCGGTGTTCTTCTGTTTCAGTCCACAAACTGGTGTCATTAACAAGAATTTGTCCTTCGGCTGGCTGGTACAGGCCTATCATATGCTTTAACAAGGTACTTTTACCGCAGCCACTGCCTCCCATAATAATAAAGATATCATTACGGTTAATATCAAAATTCAAATCTTTCTGAATCAGCTTATCGCCATACTTTAAGGTCAGATTACGTACACGAATATGGGGCTGTGATTTAGCTTCAGTCTGTGTCATGTACTAAACCCCCAACAGAGTGGTCACAATTGTCACCAGTGAGTCGAAGACAATAATCAGTACGATGCCTAATACCACCGCATTCGTTGTAGCCTGCCCTACCGCACTAGCACTTCGCCCGGAATTCATGCCCATATAACAGCCCGATAGAGCGACCAAAATACCAAATATAAAGCTTTTAAACAGACCTATCATAAAGTGTTTAAGTGGAACCGTAGATATCATCTGCTCAATGTACATAGCCCAGCTCAAATCTAGCATCGCTATACTCACCAAAGCGCCCCCTAAAACACCCATCACATTGGCATAAATCGTTAGCAGCGGCATCATAAGTACCAGAGCAAGCGTTCGAGGTAACACCAGAAAATCAATCGGTGAGACCCCCATCGTTTTAAGTGCATCAACCTCTTCATTCACTTGCATGCTTCCTAGCTGAGCCGCGTAGGCTGCTCCGGTTCGGCCTGACATAATAATAGCCGTCATCATTGCAGCCATTTCTCTAGCCATTGCCAAACCAACTAAGCTTGCCACATAAATACTTGCACCAAACTGCTGTAGCTGAACTGCACCGACAAAAGCCAGAATCATCCCCATAAGCACACTAATCAAGGTCACGATGGCTAGCGATGAGGGGCCGTTATCCTGAAGAAAAATAAACAGGTCTTGTCGTCTGAATACTGCTTTGCCTTTTGCTAAGCGCGCAAAGGAAAGCAGCGTTTCACCAAAAAAAGTAATGAACGCCATCAACTGAGAAGTTGCATTAATAACCCCTGAGCCAAGATTATCAACAAAGGTAGACTCCGCCCTTCGTTTAGCGACACCCTCTCGTTCAGGCACAGCCTCAGCCAGAGCGACTAAACGCACAATGCCTTCGGGCATCTGAGTGATATCTATTTTAAGGTGATGCTCTTTCGATAAGGCATTAAGCGCAACAACATAGCTGATTAGAGAGCTGTCCCAGGCACCTAACTGGCTGGCATCAAGCTCTACATGAGAGGTTTCAGGGTTAGATTTGATATGAGCAAAAAAACGCTCTGGGTTCTGCAGGCCAAAAGAGATATTCCAATCACCTTTGATCAGCACTCGCAGAGTGTTTTTGCTTTGACGGTGAAATGTAACGACTTCCTCAGTCACTCATCGCTCCTGCCCCAGAGGTATTATTTTGTACTATTTTACTAAGCGTTTACTGCGAACCTAGAAATTGTATAGCGGTCACTTTATATTTGTCACCCATTTGAGATTCAAATTTAACAGTGTACTTGTACTGTAGCTGTTTTTTATAACACTATGAATGAATTAAACACTAACGAAGGCTCAAATTCACGCACTTTAGCTTTTTAATCATTAGAAATAATAACCAAAGCTAACACCAAATACATAGAGTGTCGCGTCAGAATAAAATTTAACAGAATCACCCAATTTTTCACCATTAATACTGGCTAACTGCTCAACTTGCGCATCACCCAAAAACTCCAGAGAGACAAAACCCTGAACATTTAACTGCTCACTCACCTGGTAAATAGCACCAAAGGCTGTTTTAAAAATATCGTCAACCGGAATATCTGCCATCCTATCGGAATCATCCACCGGCGATTCATCATAGCTAAAACCTAATTGCAGGGTTATTTTTTCATCCAGCCCATACTCTCCGCCTATCGCATAACGATTAGCATCTTTGAAATTACGGTCTATTTGCATAGTGTGAAAACCATCCATTCGTAAATCTGTGCTTTTGAATGAATCGAAAAAGACCCGTTCGAAATCCCAATATACATTTAAATCTTTCGTGACTTTGTGAGAACCGCTCACTACCAATCGCTCTGGCATGTCCCACGTTAGTGTCATATGTGGTTTCTGGGAGGTTTCACTTGATAATAACTGCCCATTAATTTTTGCGCTGCCTTCAAAGGTAAAATCTGACAAGTAATGGTAGGCGAACCCTAAGCGATGACCCGGGATAAACTCATAGGTTGCACCAATTGTTATTTCTGCACCTATATCATCGCCTTCAAGGTCAACGGTTGTGCCCGTTTCGCCGCCCATGTAACTACTTAAGCTGTTCAGTGTTTCTGCTGCAGTAGCAGGATTTAAACCCGACTTAACTAACGCTGCCGTACGACAGGCAGCCACGACGGCTGGTGGCCCGCTACACTCCTGCGCCAAACCGACAAATTCAACAATACTGGTTAAGTCATCAACTGACGTATCACTCAACGAGGGCAAATCCTGCTTTTGTTCAAAAGAACCATGTAAAATTCCAAGCCCCACACCGAAGGTCCATTTATCATCCATTCGCCAGGATACCGAGTTCATCAACTCAACCACCTGAAGCATATTCTCCGTAACGATGGGACGCGTTTTAAATTTATTCCCATACTCCATACCTGCTCCGGCAACAGCTCCCATACCAATCCCCCAGGTAAAATCATTATCCATGGGTCTAATTAATCCAATGGTTGGAATAACGGCTATTGGAGATACATTACTATCCGCACAATTCCCTTCAGCCCCACAATCCCACCCTTCATTAATAGACCAGTCAGGCACTACAACAGTAAAGTTACCCCCCACCTGTTTTTTGCTCATTAATGCCATCGCTGCGGGGTTATTACTTATAGCAACAACACTACGGTCATAAACCGCAGAACCTGCATTGGCTATGCCCGTTAGAGTGGATGTTGGGTTTATCATAAAGCCAACGGCTAAGGCTTCATGGCTCACAAGTAGCGTAATAGCAGAGACTAATAATTTTTTTTGGGATAAGAGAGGCTGTGGGCTCGGCATAACAGAATTCCTTTTATTTTTATTAAACGAACTCATGAAGTTAAGTTTACACCTGAAGTGTAGTTTAGAACTAATAAAGCACAAAACTAACCCTATTTTTCACCTCACCATTAACACGAATAGACAAGCTATGCTCCCCCGGATAATGCTTTCGTGTACTCATCTGACGAAAGGAGTGCTTTCGTTCAAAAGACAGCTCACGCTGCTGATAATCTGACTCTGACACTTTAAATACCTTAGGCGAACAACGGCCATTCGCTTTAACATAATCGACTATGTATTCAATCCTCAGTTTAGAAAGCGCTTTATCTGCTGCGGACAAGTGAAAACTAAAATAGAGGTAATCTCCAATCGTTAACTTCTCGCTTTTAATGCTCAGGTCGTTAACACTCACGGATGATGCAGGAGCATAGCCAAATAACGTTAAGGTTTCGGGGCATGCTTTTTTTAATAATGTCCGACAACCATGTTTAATGATCCAATCGGTGTCTGGATGCTGACCGATATTAGAGCGACACCAGTTAAGAACAATATCCGGGTTATCTTTAGCGATATCGTTTAAGTTGTTAGCCACTGAGCGCCTTACATAAAGCGATTCGTCTTGTTTAAGTTTATCTAGAATGGGCAAAACTAAATCGGGGTTCTTCTTAAATTCAGGTAATGCCATTGCCCAAGGTAATCTGGGGCGACTGCCCTCTGTAGCCAAACGGCGTACATGCTCATTTTCATGAGATGCCCACTCCAGCATGACTTTCATCATTTTTGTCGCATCACGAATAATCATAGGGCGAACAGCAAATTCAGAACTGGAATACTGTGTAAGCTGCTCTAATGCCTGTACTGATAAGTCCCAGTACTCTTCGCCAAACTGCTCAATGTAATCGGGGAAGAACATCCCTTCAAATCCACCAAATTCTGAAGATGATTTTAGAAGAATATCAACGGACTCAGGGAAGGATGAAGGCAGGCAAGCCTGCATCATTAGTGAGATATGTTTCATTCGTGTTTTAAGTTCTTTATCTTCCCATTGGTCATCAAGTACTTTAGATATAAAAAGTGGTTCATCAAAGGGTGGCCATGCTTGTTTAATACTTCTAGCCAAACGTGTTACATACTGCAGGTTATAGGCATTTTTTAATGGTTCGGGCATTCTATCTCCTTAAGATATACGGTTCCTTAATATACACCTGACAAGCTAATTCAGGTAACCTTGACGCTAACTGAAAGTTAGTTACAGTTTATCGATACAATTTAGGACAGCCTTGGTGAAAAATAATTCAAAACTATTACCCCCCAGAAAACTATCCCTTTTAGGTGATTTTAAAGGTAAGCGCTGGCTTAAAATTAGCCTGAGAACACTGCATATTCTAAGTATTATTGGTGTGGGTGGTGCGATACTCTTTGAAGTGCCTTTTAGTAGCTGGGTTTGGTACTGGTATGCAGCGGTCAGCACGGGTGTGTTAATGGTGGCTATTGATGCGCTCTCTAATTTTTTATGGCTGGTGCAAATCAGAGGCATCATTATTTATATTAAGCTAGCACTGCTGATGCTGCTGGGTGGTGACATGCTGGTTAACCAATTAGTACTGGTTACGGTTGTGATTATGTCTGCGGTGATTTCACATGCACCCGGGGATATTCGTTATTATTCGGTGATTCATCGTCGTAAAATAACGTCTTATACTGATAGTAAAGGTTAACAAGCGCACCTTTTCGCGCCAAAGTGGCGCTTCTACATGTTCAGTACCGTAAAATGAGGACGCTATGCATTCAACATTAATTGATGACTACTTTGATGAGTTAAAGTCCTGCGCGAGTAACGGGGCAATTATTGATTTGGCTTGCGGAGGAGGCAGAAACGGCCTTTTTTTAGCAAACCAAGGCTTGCCTGTTATTTTTGCTGACAGCTCAGAGAATGCGTTACAAACCGTAGAAAGTGCGTTACAAGAAATTAATAACCAAAGCAAAACATGGTTAATCGATTTTGAGCAACCTAATATTAACCCTCTTGAGAATAAGCAGTTTTCAGCTGCATTGGTTTTTCGTTACCTTCATCGACCATTAATGCCCTATTTGCTGGATGCAATTGCACCCGGAGGGGTTATTATTTATGAAACATTTACCATTGAAAATACACAATTTGGTCGTCCGAACAATCCTGACTTTTTATTACAACAAGGAGAGTTAGATAGGCTCTTCAAAGGTTGGGAGATATTGCACAGGTTCGAGGGAGTTTTAACACATCCAGACAGAGCGGTAGCCCAAATTGTTTGCCGTAAGCCTCATAATTAAAATAAAGCAACCATGATTAATCGAGCGGATATGATTTTTAAAAATATAAAGAAACTAAGCTGCATTCTTGCTTACACTCTTACTGCATCCTTTTCACCTCTTTCGTTGGCAGAAGCCAGTACCGAGGCTGAAGAAAGCAATACCGCAAACGATAAATCATCACCTTGGCTTTTCACCCCTACATTTAGCAGTGACCCAAAGTTAGGAACATCTGCGGGCTTTTTAGGCGCATACATTTATTCTTTTGATGATAAGTCTCCCGCTTCAATGTTTGGTGTTGCAGGAAGCTACAGCTCAACCGACTCAGTGGTTGGAGGAGCCTTTGCAAGAACCTATTTTGATAAAGGCTCTCAAAGATTCACTGCATTTTACGGTGGGGGGAATATTAAAAATGATTATTCAGACTTTCTTGGATCAGGACTTCCGGTTTCAACGACTGATGACTTAGATATGTTTGCTTTAAGGTACTTACATCGAGCAAAAGGCGATTTATTTGT
>ENA-ORXI01001292-ORXI01001292.1-sediment-metagenome-genome-assembly--contig:-NODE-1292-length-19638-cov-11.137979_pt1 | contig 19638 bp, 18 predicted proteins | sample MGYA00237861_ERZ511468 | MGnify/ENA primary metagenome ERZ511468 (study PRJEB26299, sample SAMN06266213) | sediment metagenome | isolation source: Hudson Canyon methane seep mesocosm | place...
AGTGATAAAAACAACTTAATTATGCCAGGTCGTGGTAAAGATATGGGCGATGGCTGGGAAACCAAACGTCGTCGTGACCCTGGTCCCGATTGGTCTATCGTTAAGTTAGCCGCACAAGGTAGTATTGAAAAAGTTATTGTTGATACTTGTCACTTTAAAGGAAACTTCCCCGATACATTCACTTTAGAAGGTTTGGTGTCCAATAGTGATGACTTTACTGACGGCCAGCAAGAAGAAAAATGGCAACCGATTATTGCCCGTACTAAATTATATGCACACCGTGAGCATTTGTTTATTAATGAAATTATTCCAAAGAGTACTGAGACGTTTACCCACATACGCTTAAATATCTTTCCTGATGGCGGTATTTCTCGTTTACGTGCCTTTGGTAAAAAAGGATAAATTAATGACATTAATTGATTTAAATGACCAAACACCAGAGCAAGCAAACCATACTTTTATGCAGTGTTGTACTTCAACTACTTGGGTTAAGGCAATGGTTAAAGCACGTCCTTTTCTTGATGAAATAGCCGTAGCAAAACAAGCTGATTTAGCTTGGCAAGAGTTGGAAGAAAATGATTATTTAGAAGCATTTGAAGGTCACCCTAAAATTGGTGATGTCAGCAGCTTACGTGCTAAGTATGCAAATACTAAAGAGCTTGCAGGAAATGAACAAGGCTTAGTTAAAGAAGCTAATGATGATGTGCTTGAAGTACTTTCTCAAGGCAATACCGATTATGAAGAAAAATTTGGCTTCATCTTTATTGTTTGTGCAACGGGTAAAAGTGCAAAGGAGATGTCTGACTTACTTCAAGCGCGTTTGCCAAATAACAAAAGGCGAGAGCTAATAAATGCAGCTGAAGAGCAACGAAAAATCTTTCAACTTCGCATTAACAAAGCTTTTTCGGAAGGCTAAGCCATAACTAAATCAAAGCTAAACCTAAGCTAAGCCATAAACTAAAGGAAAAAATATGAGTCAAATAACAACTCACATACTAGATACAACACGTGGTTTACCTGCGATAAATGTTCCGATCACTTTATATGCTCAAGAGGGCAGTAATTGGCAAAAATTAGGCGGTGGTGTTACCAATGGTGATGGTCGTCTTCCTGGATTATTAGCTGATGATGTAAAGCTTTCAGCAGGTATTTACCGTATGCACTTTGAAACCAGTAGTTATTTTGATGCTAATCAAGAACAAGGTTTTTATCCTTATGTAGATATTGTTTTTGAACTTGATGCAAACGGCGCACATTATCATATACCGCTGTTATTAACTGCGTTTGGTTATTCAACTTACCGTGGCAGTTAAAGATGAGCGTTACTAATAAAGTGATCAATCAAGTGATGAATCAAATAACGCCTAAACCGCTAACGGCAGAAGAATTTTCCGCCTTTGGCGATGTTATTGCCGCTAACAAAGAGGCAAAAAACTTTGCCATTAATGATGGCTTTACTCAGCGTTATCATGATTTAGCGAAAGTTGATGTTACTGATAACAATGGTCACCCATTGATCAGCATCTTTCGCTCAACGCCTTTAGCGCAACCTATTGCTATTAAAATGATGGAACGCCATCCACATGGCAGCCAAGCATTTATTCCTATGGGAGATAACCCTTATATCGTTGTGGTTGCTCCTGCAGGGGAATTTGACCTTAATAAAATTGAAATATTTATCGCTAATTCAAACCAAGGGGTAAATTACCATAAAGGTACTTGGCATCACTTTTGTTTAGCTCTGGGCAGTGAAAGTGATTTTTTAGTAGTTGATAGAGGCGGCGAAGGCGATAACTGTGATGTGCTTGAATTAGATGGCTCATTAGTGATTGCTAAAGTTTAAAAAGAGCGAATGAAAACACTAAATAAAAGATTAAAAAGAAAGCCTTCTAACAATCAAATTTGCCGAAGGGCAAGAGTGAGAAGGGACCAAGCAAGAAATAAACTAACTTGGTTTGTTACTACAAACTAGTTGAATTTAAACAAGTATCGTCAAAGCATAATGCAAACAGGCGAGACTATGTATATAGGTAAATGAAAATGTTAAAAGTATACCGTGGTGAGTTACTACACTTTTTAGCCGACCCTGCTAAAGTTGCTTTAGAAGATAGTTATCAATATTTAGCAGATGGTTTGTTAATCATTAAAGATGGCTTAATCGAGCAAGTAGGTGAAGCTGCCGAGTTGTTACCTACATTAGATGAAAATGTAGCTGTAACTCATTATGAAAACGGTTTAATGATGCCTGGGTTTATTGATACCCATGTACATTACCCGCAAACTGAAATGATAGCCTCTTATGGTGAACAACTACTTGAGTGGCTAGAGAATTATACTTTTCCATTTGAGCGAAAGTTTTCTGATTTTGAACACGGAAAAAGTGTTGCCGAGTTCTTTTTAACACAATTACTTGAAGCTGGTACAACAACTGCTTTGGTATTTGGTACTGTGCATAAGGAATCAGTTGAAGCCTTCTTTACTGTAGCTCAACAGAAAAAACTTCGCATGATTTGTGGCAAGGTATTAATGGATCAAAACTGTCCTGATTATTTATCAGATACCGCGCAAAGTGGCTATGATGACAGTAAAGCATTAATTGAAAAGTGGCATAATACCGACCGCCTACAATATGCGATTACCCCTCGGTTTGCCCCTACCTGTTCAACAGAGCAACTTAACAAAGCAGGGCAGTTACTTAGTGAAAATCCGACGGTTTATTTGCATACCCATTTAAGTGAAAACAAAGCTGAAATTGCTTGGGTAAATGATCTTTTCCCTGATAGTGATGGCTACTTAGATGTTTATGATAAAAGTAAGTTATTGGGTCGTCGTAGTGTTTTTGCCCATGGCGTACATTTACATGACAATGAGTGTCAACGTTTAGGCGAAACAGACTCTGCCATTGCTTTTTGTCCAAGTTCAAACCTATTTTTAGGCAGTGGTTGTTTTAACCTTAAACAAGCCGAAGAATTTGATGTAAATGTTGGCTTTGGCTCTGACATCGGTGCTGGCACAACATTTTCAATGTTAAGCACAATTAATGAGGGTTACAAAACTCAGCAGTTACGTGGTGATAAACTTAGCCCGTTTAAATCGTTTTATTTAGCGACATTGGGAGGAGCTATTTCGTTAGATCTTGAAGGCACGATAGGTAACTTTACTAAAGGCGCGGAAGCAGACTTTATAGTGCTTGATTATCATGCAACACCGTTAATGGACAGACGTATGCAGCATTGTACAAACCTATCAGAGAAGTTATTTATTTTAAGCATGTTAGGCGATGAACGCCACGTAAAAGCCACTCATATTATGGGTGAACTCGTATAGATAATAAATAATTTGATGTCTGAAACTAGCACCTAGTGCTTTAACTAGCTTTAATATTATTATTCTATGGCTCGTCATTCCGGTAGTTTTTGGGCCGGAATCCATGCGAATTAAAGTTAGATCCTCGGCTAATACATTTCGGGGATGACAGTTTGAATGGTTAAGTTCTTAACCCGAGCTCGGTAGATTATTTAATTTAATGTAACACTAATAAAACAAACGTTTGATGTAAGTCGATATTCAGATCCGGCAACAGATAAAACAACTATTATAAAAAATTATAACTGGAGAAATTTATGGATCCGTATATTAATGAATGGCTTAATTTAGTTATTCGCTTTGCTCACCTTATTACAGGAATCGCCTGGATAGGTGCGTCATTTTATTTTGTTTGGTTAGATAACCACCTAGAAAACCCACCACAATGGAAAAAAGATAAAGGCATTGGTGGTGATTTATGGGCTATTCACGGTGGCGGTTTTTATGAAGTGGCAAAATACAAACTTGCACCAGAGCAGATGCCGAAAACATTACATTGGTTTAAATGGGAAGCTTATACCACTTGGATCACCGGATTTTTACTATTGTCGTTGATGTTTTATGTTGGCGCTGAGTCATATTTAATCGACAAACGAGTTGCTGATTTAACACAACTTCAAGCCATTGTATTAGGCATAGGCTCTATCGTTGTTGGTGTTGGCATTTATGAAGTTTTAGTTCGTACAAAATTAAAAAATCATGGCATTGTTTTAGGTTTGATCTTAATCGCTGTTGGCACCGCTTTGTCTTACGGTTTAACTCAAGTATTTAGCGCTCGTGGTGCTTACATGCACATGGGAGCAATTATTGGCACCATCATGGCAGGTAATGTTTTCTTCGGAATAATGCCATCGCAACGCGCATTAGTTAGGGCTGTTGAAGCAGGAGAGGCGCCAGATGCTAAGTATGGCTTAAATGCAAAACTACGTTCAACTCATAATACCTATACCACATTGCCTATCATCTTTATTATGATTTCTAATCATTACCCGATGACCTACAACCATAGCGCTAACTGGCTGGTATTAATTGCTATTATTTTAATTACAGCGGCTGTTCGTCAATACTTTGTCTTACGCCATTTTGGCAAGCAAAAGCCCTTGATATTAGTGGCTTCAGTTGTTGCCACTATCGCTTTGGCTTTTCTTATTGCACCCAAGTCAGTTGAGTTGACAGAGCAGCAGAAAAACCAAACTATTGATATTGCACAAGTGCAAACCATTATTGACCAACGCTGTGGCTCTTGTCATGCAGAGACTCCAACTGACGATATATTTAAAATTGCTCCCGCAGGCATTATTTTTTCTGACGAAGCAACAATTAAACAATGGGCACCACGTATTCAAGCAAGAGTTATAGACGCTAAAGACATGCCATTTATGAATAAAACACAAATGACAGATGACGAGCGAGATACTCTAGCTATTTGGTTGGCGCAAAATAACAGCAAATAATCAACCGTCCTTTAACCTATTTATTATATTCGTCATTCCGGTTGTGCCTTAGCCGGAATCTTTCTTTAATAGACACACTGTGCGGCTTTGCAATACCAGACTAAAGCTAAGTATCTACATCCATGTTGGGAAAAATACTACAGGAGTGACGGTTAATAAACTCAATAAAATCAAAGTTTAAAATATGAATGAACGCGTCATAAAACACGGCTATAAAGTAGCTGAATCTCTCTATAATTTGGTTGAACATGAAGTGCTACCAGGCACAGGTATTGATGCTGATGATTTTTGGCAATCAATGGCTAACATCTTTGATGAATTCACCCCTAAAAACCAAAAATTATTGGCCATTCGTGAAAAATTCCAATCACAAATTGATGCTTGGCACTTAGATGTACGCAATCAGCCTCTTATTCAGGAAAAGTATCAACAATTCTTAAAGGGTATTGGTTACATCATCGAAGAAAAAGATGATTTTTCGATAGCGACCAACTATGTTGATGATGAAGTTGCTAACGTTGCAGGCCCACAACTTGTTGTGCCATTAATGAATGCCCGCTTTGCTTTAAATGCAGCTAATGCTCGTTGGGGCAGTTTGTACGATGCACTATACGGTACTGATGTTATTAGCGATGAAGGCGGCGCTGAAGTTAATAAAAGCTATAACCCGGTTCGTGGCGCTAAAGTTCAAGCCTATGCCCGCCGTTTTTTAGATGAAGTTATTCCATTATCCAATGGCAGTTATGAAGATGTTGTCAGCTTTCAAATTGCTCAAGGACAATTAATTGTCAGTCTTAAATCAGGTGAACAGGTAGGTTTGAGTAATGAAGACAAGTTTGTTGGTTTTAATGGTGCTGAGCAAAATCCTAGTGCAATTTTATTTCGTAACAATGGTTTGCATATCGAAATTAAAATTGACCCTAGTATGCCAGTGGCAAAAACAGATCCAGCATCAGTTGCTGATATTATTTTAGAATCGGCATTAAGTGCCATTCAAGACTGCGAAGACTCTATCGCTGCTGTTGACGCTGAAGATAAAACCGCTGTTTATCGAAATTGGCTCGGATTAATGAAAGGGGATTTAACTGAAACCCTGCAAAAAAATGGAGAGTCTATAGTTCGTAAACTTAATGGCGACAGGCATTATAATACCCCTGAGAATGACTCTTTTTCTTTACCAGGTCGAAGTTTGCTGTTTGTCCGTAATGTTGGTCATTTAATGACAAACGATGCAGTGCTTACTAAAGATAACCAAGAAGTACCTGAAGGTATTTTAGACGGCTTGATCACAACACTAATTTCCCTACACGACTTAAAAGGTAACTCAGCTTTTAAAAACTCGCGCCAAGGTAGTATTTATATAGTTAAACCTAAAATGCATGGTCCGGATGAAGTTGCCTTTAGTAATGAATTATTTACCCGTATTGAAGCGTGTTTGGGTTTAGCAACTAACACCATAAAAATGGGCATTATGGATGAAGAACGCCGTACTTCTGTTAATTTAAAAGAATGTATCCGCGCAGCTAAAAATCGTCTAGCCTTTATCAATACTGGCTTTTTAGATCGTACTGGTGATGAAATACATACTAGTATGAAAGCTGGAGCTATGGCTCGTAAAGGACTAATGAAAGACGAGAAGTGGATCAAGTCTTACGAGGAGCGCAATGTTCGCATTGGCTTAAAAGCCGGTCTTAAAGGAAAAGCTCAAATAGGTAAGGGCATGTGGGCGATACCTGATGAAATGTCAGCAATGGTGGAAATTAAAATCGCTCACCTTCAATCAGGGGCTAATTGTGCTTGGGTACCTTCACCAACTGCAGCGACTTTACACGTTATGCATTATCACAAAATTAATGTAGCTAATATTCAAAATGATTTACTTCAACAATATGCCAGCACAACTAGTGATGAAGGTTTAACTGACTTATTAACGATCCCTCTATTGAAAAACCAACACGAGCTCAGTGAGCAGGATATTCAAAATGAATTAGATAACAATGTTCAAGGTTTACTTGGTTATGTCGTTCGTTGGATAGATCAAGGAACAGGTTGTTCTAAAGTGCCAGATATAGACAATGTTGGCCGAATGGAAGACAGGGCAACCTTAAGAATATCAAGCCAGCATATTTGTAATTGGCTACATCATGGCATTTTAACTAAAACACAAGTGATTGAGTCCTTACAGCGCATGGCCAAAGTTGTGGATAATCAAAATATTACTGATGCTACTTACCAAGCAATGGCACCAGACTTTGATAGCAACATCGCTTTTAATGCAGCAATGGATTTAATCTTTAAGGGGGAAGAGCAACCTAGTGGATATACTGAGCCTTTATTGCATCAACGCCGAGAGGAGCTAAAAGCGGTAGAGTAACATTGCTAGTTGAGTGATAAATATTATTTTTATTAACGAAAGAACGAAAATCAGCAATGTGAATTTTAAAGCATCTTGCTGATTTATGTTTTTAAAAATATGAAAATCACTAAAATTTAGTATTTCTTAAGCGTAGTTTTATTTTTTATAATTAAACCTAGACAGATTATAAGATAAGTTAGTGATTCTAGGCGAATGACAAATCCTCATTTCGTCAAAATAGTTTTTCATAGCTTATTTAAAGTCGGCAAAGGCTCAGGTTAGTTAACTCAAAGGTCGACTATTTTATTTTTTCCGTTATACTGCCGCGCTCAAACTGGGTTTTAAATCAATTATCGGAGTTCAACATGCACGATCTTTATTACAAAGGGCGTATTCACACCAGAGTAAACCATGTAAAAACAGGGTATAACTCTAAGCGTGTCGTTAAACTTGGTACAGAAAAATCCCCAATAACCTTAGTGGTTGCCAGCGAAGAAAAAAAATCGGCAGTAGAGAAATTAGTTACAGAAAACGGACTATTTGCCAATATCACCGTAGATAGTAGCGTTGATGAAAATCTTAATGAACTTGACACTATACTAAATAAGCCAACCACCACTAGGTTCGATAAAACGCCTAATCGTAATGATCCTTGTTCATGTGGTAGTGGCAAAAAGTATAAAAAATGTTGTGGCTAATCAGCTATGAATTTACTCATAATGTGTTAATAAATGAATTGCTAAAGAATTAAAACTATCAAAATCCAAATGAATTAATCTTGACTTATTCATTTGGATTAATACTTTCGCCACATAAGCCTATAAGTTCATGTAACGAGCTTTTCCATTAGCTTGTGCTAATTCAACAGCTGATGATGCCACTGCTAAGTCTTGTAAACCAACACCTGTACCATCAAATAAAGTAATTTCAGTTTCTGATGTTCGGCCTGGATTTGAGCCATTGATTACTTCACCAATGGGCATAATGTCTGCTTGTTGAATTAACCCTTCTTTAATTGCATGTTGTGCTTCACCAATAGTAATTGATTGTGCTAACTCATCGGTAAAGACATTTGCTTTGGCAAATAATTGAGCATCAACTTCTTGTTTTCCCTTAGTATCTGTTCCCATGCAAGCGATGTGTGTACCTGGCTTGATCCACTCTTTATCAAGTAATGCCTCAAATGCTGAGGTGATGGTAATAATAACATCAGATTGTGCACACAATTCTTTTCGGCTGACTGATTCAAAAGGTAGTGATAACTCTTCGCAGACATCAGCTAGTTTTGTTAGGTGCTCTGGTTTTAAATTCCAAGCAACTACTTTTTCAAAGTCACGTTGCTCAACTGCGGCACGTAATTGGAACGTAGATTGGTGGCCTGCGCCTATCATACCTAACACTTTGGAGTCTTTACGGGCTAAATGCGCTATTGATACCGCTGAAGATGCAGCAGTACGAACAGCAGTTAAATAGTTTCCACCAACAATAGATTGTAACTGCCCGGTATCAGGATCAAATAAAATAACCGTTGATTGATGATTCGTTAGGCCGTTATTAATATTACCTGGCCAATATCCACCAGACTTTAGACCCAATACCATACCGTCACGGTCAAAGCCTGATTTAAAACCATACAGGGCATCTTTATGACCAATAGCTTCTCGTATTACAGGAAAATTGTAAGCGGTATTTTTTGCCATGGCGGCGAATACATTTTCTACTGCGGTAAATGCGTCACTTCGCCCCAGAACTTCCTGGCAAACTTCCTCTGAAATAAGGTTGATACCTTGGTTTTTAACTTGATTGTTAGTACTCATGATTTTTCCTAATAAGGTGATTATGCCCCTCAGTGAAAACCAAGGAGCAGAGGATGATAATTAATTTAGCAATAACAGGGATGTATTATTAGAATGCTTTACCACGAGCAGATACTGGCCATAATGTTTCTACTTTACCGTTTCTCACGCCTACGTAGTAATCGTGAACATTACAAGTAGGATCGCAGTGACCTGGAACCAGTTTTAACTTTTGATTAATTTTTAAAGCGCCAGTAGGATCTGAGATAACACCATGCTCATCTGAACATTTTATGTATTCAACATCATCACGACCAAAGATATAAGGCAGACCACTGTCTACCGATTGTGCTTTAAGGCCAGCATCACAAATGGCTTTATCTGCTTTGGTGTGGCTCATTACTGACGTTAGAATAAATAATGAGTTTTCAAACTCTGAAATTTTCTCACCATTTTCATCATGAATTGTTTGGTAATCGGCATCCATAAACGCGTAAGACCCACATTGTAATTCATTGAATACGCCAGAGTTTCCTTCAAAGTAATATGAGCCAGTACCGCCGCCGCCAACAATGTCACACTCTAAGCCTTCGGCTTTTAACATATCGACAGTGCGCGCAACCATGGCAATGGCAATATCAACTTTTTCTTTACGTTCAAGATAGCTTTCTAAGTGTTGCATAGCACCTTGATAAGCCTGAATACCTGCAAAAGTTAACCCCGGAGTTGCAGCAATTGCTTTAGCAATATCAACAACGGGTTGACCTTCGCTAACACCACAACGACCAGCGCCACAATCAATTTCAACTAGACATTCAATTTGTGTATCGTGTTTATTAACGGCTGCAGCTAATTCGGCAACGTTTTCAATATCATCAACACAACAAAGTGTGCGTGCACCTAGTAACGGTAAGCGTGCTAGCCTATCAATTTTAGCTGGATCGCGAACTTGGTTTGATACCAACACATCTTTAATACCACCACGAGCAAATACTTCAGCTTCGGAAACTTTTTGACAACATACACCGCAGCTATCACCCAATTTCTCTTGTAGTTGAGCAATATCAACCGACTTATGCATCTTGCCATGCACACGATGGCGTACCCCCATATCTTTCGCATATTTTCCCATGGTGGTTATGTTGCGCTCTAAAGCGTCTAAATCTATAACCAAGCAGGGGGTTTGAATATCTGCTTCATCCATTCCGGGTACTGCAGGAACGTCAAAACCCACTTCTAAATTATTTAATGTTGTCATTTTATTCTCCAAAATTGTTGATTAGATAAGTCTTTGTCTTAGATTTAGTTTTAATGTTATTTATTCATCCACGGAAGTTTGTCTAAATCGACATTACCGCCAGTGAGGATCACGCCAATACGTTTACCTTTAAAAACGTCAGGATTTTTCAATATTATTGCTAAAGTTACCGCACTACTTGGCTCTACGATTATTTTCATTCGAACCCAAATAAGTTTCATTGCAGCAACAATTTCTTCTTCGGTGGCAGTTAAAATGTCGGTGACATGGTTTTTAACAAAATGCCAAGTTAAGTCTTTTAGTGGCACTTTTAACCCATCTGCAATGGTATTAGGCGCATCATCGGCGATGATGTGTCCTGCCTTAAATGAACGAGCAGCATCATCAGCATTAAGTGGCTCTGCTGCATAAATTTTTATCTCTGGGGAAATTGTAGATAGCGTTAAGCATGTGCCTGAAATCATGCCACCACCACCAATGGGCGCAACAACAGTGTTTAAATCAGGTACTTGGTTAATTAATTCTTTTGAACATGTAGCTTGGCCAGCAATAACTCGTGGGTCGTTATAAGGGTGAACAAAGTCGGCACCAGAGAGGGCAACCACATCGTTAAATACTGCTTCACGAGAGCTAGTTGATGGCTCACACTCAACAATTACACCACCATAACCGATAACAGCATCTTTTTTTGCTTGCGGTGCGGTTCTTGGCATTACAACGGTAACTGGTATACCGCGCTGACCTGCAGCATAGGATAATGACAAGGCATGGTTGCCAGAAGAATGGGTAGCAACGCCGATTTCTGCTTCGGCATCTGTTAATCCAAACACGGCGTTACAGGCACCACGAACTTTAAATGCAGCTGCTTTTTGTAAATTTTCACACTTAAAAAATAGTTTGGCACCGGTTAATTCATCTAAAAAACGAGAAGTTAAAACTGGTGTTTTATGAATGTAGGGCTTAATACGTTCATGGGCAATTAACACATCATTATAGTTTGGAATGCTTATTGCTGGTTTGGTTGAACTGCTCATACTTACCTCTGCATGCTATTGATCTAATTACTTTTAACGGTTACCTGTTTTCTTTTCGGTAAGGTTACCTTTGTTAATTAACTTAAATCGTTAGGAATGTATTGTTGCGTTAAACGCCTTTATCAAATGATTGCGTTAACTATTAAAATTCTGAATTTACTCTAGGGAGAACAACAATTGAGCGCAAACTAGTTAAATTTCACTATGTGGAATTCGTAGGTTTTTTCACAAAGTGAAATGCGTTAACTGTATGAATTTTAACTTTTTGTTAAGTTATGAAATTTGTTGATGCTAAATATTTCACAATGTGAAATCAACAAACTACAATTTAAAGGTGGATTTGCATTGCTTTTAGTCTTATATTGAATACCGAACTTGACATTTGTGTCAGGTATTGTGTGATGAGTTTTTTATTAAGCTACGTTTAGATAGTTTAAAGATAAGTGTAGATCTAAGTTTTAAATGTAAGTATTAACCCAAGTGGTAATGTTATGAACAGAGCAAATCCAGAATCTAGAATTCAAGTGATCGATAGAGCAGCGTTGTTACTTGACGCTATATCACGCTATACCTTACCAGTAACGCTTAAAGCACTTAGTGCCGATACTAATTTAGCGCCTTCAACGGCCTTTCGAATTTTACACTCGCTCATCGATAATCGTTTTGTTGATAGAGACAATTCAGGTAAATATCAATTAAGTGGACGACTTATACGATTAAGTAATTATCAATATAACGATATTGATTTTCGAAAACTGGCAATTCCTTATATGGAGAAGTTGCGAGATAAGTTTGGCGAAACTATTAATTTAACAGCACGAGAAGGTGATGTTGTTATTTATGTAGAAAAAGCTATTCCGAATAGAATGATGCATGTTCAACAAATTATTGGTAGCCGTGCTCCACTGCATGTTACCGGCGTTGGAAAAATGATGTTAGGAATGGAAGGAGAAGAGGGAATTCGTGGTTATGCTCAGCGTACAAATTTACCAGCCTACACTCGAAAAACATTTTCCACCATTGAGTCCTTAGAGCAAGAATGTACACGATGTATCGACAAAGGTTTTGCTTATGACAATGAAGAGGCAGAAATAGGAGTGGGTTGCATTGGCGTACTTTTGTATGACAGGTATGGTGAGGTTGTTGCTGGCTTGTCAGTTTCAGCGCCAATTGAGCGTCGAAAGGATGAATGGGTTAAGGATCTTATTAAGACTGGAAAGTCGATCTCAATAGAGCTGGGTTACGTTAAAAGTTAAGCGCCACAAACAAGTTCATATTCAAAGGAAACTATAATCACCTACCTGCTTAATTAATATCGGGCATGTCCTTTGTGGATGCAAGTTTTAAAATTAAAGAGTGAAAATAATGTTAACAATAAATAGACTAAATCAATCAGAAGCTAAAATAATAATAGATGGCGCAGTAAACAAAGCAAATAAAATGGGGGTGCCCATGTGCATTTCTGTTGTTGATGAATCAGGTAATTTAATTGCCTTTGAGCGAATGGATGGAGGTAAGGTCCATAGTGTAACCATCTCTCAAGATAAGGCTTTCACTGCGGCTTCTGCTAGGAAGGGCACACATGAGTTTAATCAAGCCTGTATTCCCGGACATGAAAATAATTTATTTGGTATTCATACGGCCTTAGGTGGGCGTATGTGTATTGTAGGTGGTGGTTTACCCATTGTATCCAATGGCAAGGTTGTTGGCGGTATTGGTGTAAGCTCTGGCTCACCAGAGCAAGATTTAGGTTGCGCTCAAGCTGGTGTTGATGCGTTTGTAGGTTAATTATGGCAAAGTGTGTTCATTGTGAAGCAAGTTACTTTATCTTTAAGTAACCGCTATAAATAATGACAATTAAACTTAGGACAAAATAATGAAATTTAATGTATATCTATCAGGTGAAATTCATACTGATTGGCGCGAACAAATTATCGAAGGTTGTCAAAAGCATAGTTTAGACATCACATTTACTTCAGCTAATACTGATCATGAATCTAGTGACGGAGCAGGTGATATCCTTGGTGTTGAAGAGCAATCGTTTTGGCGAGATCATAAATCGGCCAAGGTAAATGCTATGAGAACACAAACGTTAATTGAACGTTGTGATATTGCTATTATTCGCTTTGGCAATAAATATAAACAATGGAATGCAGCCTTTGATGCTGGCTATTGTGCAGCGCGCGGTAAACCCTATATTACACTTCATAGTGAAGATATTGGTCATCCCCTCAAAGAAGTAGATGCCGCCGCCCACGCATGGACTACAACACCTATTCAGGTTGTAGAAGCCTTAAAGTATTTAGCAGCTAATTAACAAGCAAGTAGTTAGAAAACGATTAACAGGGTTATAAAATAGTGCCATGTACTTGATTAGAGAACTCCCTGTTAATTTTTGTATAAGCAGTTTTTTGTGCAGTTTTTCTCAAATAATACTGCAAAAAAATCGCTTAACAGGTTTCTTATTCATTGTTGGGATCGGTGTAAATTCTCCTCTAATGCTTCTAGGTGCTTCAATTGCAATTCTATCGGCTTTAGTGATAGCTAAAATACTTGATTATGATGCTGATGCTATCAATTCTGGCCTATATGGTTTTAATGCGGCTCTCGCTGGTATAGCTACTTTATTCTTTTTGCCTGTGAGTTTATTTTCTTTCTCTTTAGTTGCTTTTGCAGGGGGATTGTCGAGTGTAATTATGCATTTTATCATGCATAGGCACCCAAAATTACCTGCACTCACAGCCCCTTTTGTAATTTCAACTTGGTTAGTTTTACTCATTATTGAAACTTTTTCATTGAGTGTTTTAGCGATTTCGCCGATTGTTACTAATAGTGGTGAATTCCATATTGTGATGCGGGGAATAGGCCAAATAATGTTTCAAGGCTATTGGCTTTCTGGTGTTTTTATTACGGTAGGTCTTATTATTCATTCATACAAAGCTGCAGCATGTGTTGTTATTGGCTCTGTAGGAGGAATGTTAATTGCGCGCAGTCTTAATTTTTCTGAAGATATAATCGTCATGGGGCTTTATGGCTTTAATGCAAGTTTAACGGCAATTGGCTTGTCTGATAGATATGTAAAAAATCAATGGGTGATGTTTATAGGTATCGTATTATCTGTTTTGTTTACTTGGGCTTTTAATCAATCAGAAATATCAGGATTAACTGCCCCTTTTGTTCTAGCGATGTGGGTGATTATTTTCTTTGTAAAAGGGGAGTCTAATGACGTACTTGAGGCGCCACAAAGCTGAATGCTTTGACCGTTGAGGTAATTAAATCAATTGATTTAACCCGCCCTAGTCTTTTTCTTGATAGTTTCAGCATTAAGTTACCTTTTGCCTTAAATAGTTAAGCGCATCAAGTCTGGTGTCAAAAACATGCTCTGCTGGAATTTTTTCAAGTAACTTTAACTTATTAAAGTCACTACGTACTCGTTCACAGACACTAGACAGTAATATTTCTCGCCCTTGATTTTGATAACTGACAATAATTTCCTCAATAGCAATGGTGCTAGTAATACCAACAAAATAAGCATCGGTTAAATCGATTAATAGTGTTTTATTTTGATCTGACGTTGAAACACTTTGCTTTAACCCTCGAGCAACCCCAAAGCCAATTGGGCCAGAAATATTTAGCAGTAATAAACGATCATCCAATGAAGTTAATAACTGTTTTTCAGGCTCAGACAGATGCTCAGCATCTTTTGCTGTACATAAGTTAATATTATCTAATTGAATCTCTGATAAGCGGCGAATAGTCACTAAATTAGCAATAAATACCCCGATCAATACTGCAGTAACCAAGTCGAAAGCGACTGACATTACCAAAGTTGATAGCATTAAACCGGCACTAAATAAGGGCACTTGATGGATACGTTTAAGAAAGTTCCAGTCAATGATGCTAATACCTACATGGGTTAAAATTGCCGCAAGTACTGCTACAGGTATATATGCTGTGTATTCACCAGCCCATAAGACAATGGCAAGAATGAATAATGCATGTAAAATTCCTGATAATGGCGTCGTTCCCCCTGCTCGTAAGTTAGTAACCGTGCGCATGGTTGCACCGCCGCCAGGCAGAGCACCAAATAACCCCGCGACAAAGTTACCAATACCTTGACCAACTAACTCTTGGTCTGAGTCATGTAAATCATTAGTGATACTGTCAACGGTTAATGAGGTCATTAAGGAGTCCAAGGTACTTAAAGTAGCAATTAACAAAGCTGATTTAATCATTTCACTAGCTAAAGAAGGCTCCCATACCGGCATAGTAAAAGAAGGAAGCTCGCTGGCTATAGCACCAACAACCGGTAAGTTAATGCCAGAAAATATAAAAAATAAAGTGGCACCAATGACTGCAATAATACTTGCTGGAACTATACGGCTGTATTTTTGTGGCCATAAAAACAATACTAAAAGACAAGCAAATCCCAGAACAGTAGGGACGTTGGTAAATGTACTGATAGATAAGTTTAACTCAGCTAAAGAGCTGCCAAATAACGGCTCGATTTGTGAGAGGATAATTAAAACTCCGATACCAGAAGTAAAACCTGAAATAACGGGATATGAAACCAAAATAAAATACTTACCCAGTTTAAAAAAGCCAAAAAGCACTTGGAATAATCCTGCCAAACTAACCACTGTAAATGCCGCCGCGATACCGTTTTCTGGTGATTGCGCAACAAAACTGGTTAATATTGCCACCATGGCAACGGTTAACCCAGTATTAGGACCTGATATTTGCTGGTTTGTGCCACCAAACAAAGAAGCAAATAACCCCGTTATGATTGCGCAATAAATACCTGCACTAGCGCCTGCACCAGACGTTACTCCAAAAGCTAAGGCAAAAGGTAGGGCAACAATGGTTGATGTTAGTGCGCCGAAAATGTCGCCTTTTATGGTTTGTTTATTAAAATGTGATAAAGAGAGCATGGCGACCTAATTTTAGCTTGGTTGATTAATGGCATTAATAATTGTGTACATTTTTCGTATAAAAGTTTCACTAGGTAAAAGATCAATATTTGACTATGTTCTGTTTAACTATGGACAAAGTTCATAATTAACCTCTATTGAGTACACGATTTTTATTGTACACTAAAAAATCATTTCTTGACACTGTTGACAAGTTTTCTGGTTTAAGTATAGGATTGATGAGCTGACTATAATATAAACACATAAAAATATAGGCAGATAAAATGCAAATAAAAACATTAACGAGAAAAATATTGTGATAATTCAGTTATCTCTATTATTTTGTTAAGTGAGATAGAATTTTACAATGTGAAATTTGAATATTTTACAGTTCAGCGTTATCTTTAAATTGCATGGATGCAACGTATATCTTCTAGGTAACAAAGGTTTCACTATGTGAAATTGGTATAATATCTTACTTATTAACTTTGGTATTTATTTGTGTTTTATTGAGTTAGCTTCACAGAAAAAGGGTCCAACACAGCCTCTTTCTAAAATTTAGCCACCGCTGCAATTTCATTTTATGAAATTGGGCAATAAACAGGTCACACTTTAAAAATTTATAAATATAAAAGTGACCTTAATATCAATCAACGAGAGAACTGTAGTTATGGAACAGGTTAGTAAAAGTTACGAGAATAAATCGGATAAGCTCGGTTTTTTAGAGCGTCTATTCAAGCTTTCTGAGCATAATACCTCGATAAAAACTGAACTCATGGCGGGTCTTACCACCTTTGTCACGATGTCTTATATTATGTTTTTAAACCCAATTATTATGTCTAAAACCGGAATGCCCTTTGATGGTTTGTTTTTAGCTACATGTCTTGGTGCTGCAATTGCCACTATCTTAATGGGGTTATACGCAAACTGGCCAGTAGGTCTAGCGCCAGGCATGGGGTTAAATGCTTTTTTTACTTTCTCCGTCGTTGGAGCCATGGGGTATAGCTGGCAAATTGCATTAGGTGCAGTATTCCTTTCTGGGGTTATTTTTGTCTTTATGAGTGTAACTCGGCTAAGAGAGTGGATGCTCGACAGTATCCCAATGAGCTTACGACTTGCGATGACCGCAGGTGTGGGTCTGTTCTTAGGTTTTATTGGTTTGCGTTTTACCGGTATTATTGTGGCTAATCCTGATAATATTGTAGCTCTTGCTGATTTAACACATTTTGGTTTTGGTAAGTTTGGCCCTGAAGCACCTGCTTTAGGTTTTTTAAGCTTTTTATTAATTGCTGTTCTTAGTTACCGCAAAGTATTTGGTGCTGTTTTAATCGGTATTGCAGCAACAACTTTTATTGCTTTTGCCATGACCTGGTTACTTCCAACAGACTTCTTTGTTGTATCAGAAGCAGCTAAATCTTTCGCTCCAGCTTCAGGGTTTGTTAGCTACAATGGTTTGTTAGCGGTACCAGATTTTTCTGCACTTGAGCCGATATTCTGGAAAGCAGATATCGCTGGTGCATTTGAAGTCGCTTTGATTCCTGTCATTATTACTTTTCTTTTTGTAAACATATTTGATACCGCTGGTACCTTAATGGGGGTTGCAGAGCGTGCTAACCTTCAAGATAAAAACGGTAAAATTCATGGTTTAAGTAAATCGTTAAAAGCGGATTCTATTTCTTCTGTTCTTGGTACTGCGTTTGGTTGTCCTCCTGTAACCTCTTATGTTGAGTCTGCTGCTGGGGTATCTGTTGGTGGACGTACTGGTTTAACAGCTGTAACTATCGGTTTGTTATTTGCCGTAGGTATGTTTTTCTTACCACTTGCACAAATGCTACCTGGTTTTGCTGTAGATGGTGCACTTATTTACGTAGCCATGTTGATGATGAGTTCACTTAAAGGACTGGATTGGAACGATTTAACTGAATACGCTCCAGCTGTATGTACAACAATCATGATGGCGTTTACATTCTCAATCGCAAACGGTATTGCTTTTGGTTTCATCACTTACACGGTATTAAAGATTGGTGCAGGTAAATCTGAAGAAATATCTAAAGGTGTTTGGGCGCTAACTGCACTGTTTATAGCTAAGTTCATATTTTTGAGCTAATTGCTTATAGTAGAATTAAAATTTAAAACTCCTTAAGTGTCAGTTGAGATGAACTAAGGAGTTTTTTATAAATTTATATTGTTGATAAATATTTATTGAACACGAAAGAGCATACCAATTAATGGATCTCTCTTGATCTTAGTGAATAAGAGGGTAGCTTAAAATAACATATATCACCATTCCCTCCTGGCTTTTTCCCTAATGCTCCCCCAAGAGAGTCAATTACTTTTTGGCATAAAACATGATTTATTGATTTTCTCTCCTTGTGATTATCTTTATCCTTTTCTTTATCAGAATTGCTCCAAAGTGCACTATCTGAAACATTACTATCTTCTACTTCAAATACTATATTAAAGTCATCAAGGTATAGGCGAATATAAACATTACTACCACCTGCGCTATTATTAATAGCATTTTGGGTGAGATAAGTTATCACTTGCTCTAATTGTTTAGGAACTTGTAAGTTTTTAATATTAGGATTTAATGATTCTTTAATGATGATATTTCTAGCTTTGGCTTTATCACTTTCAATTAAAAGTTGTCCAGAAATCATTGAGTGTAATGAACCCATCTTTAAGGATGACTTATGTGAGGTTGTCGATAACTCTAGATAACTTAGGACATTGGTAAAGATAGTGGCCAATTTACCTTTGGCTGATTGACATTGTAATTTTGAGAGTAGCGACTGCTCTGTTTTTACTGAATTTTCTTTAAGTTATAAACCAGAAATTAAGTATGCTGATGATTATGATTTATTTCATGAATTTGCACATCATGGAAAAATAGTCATGTTACCCGACCAGCTAGTAATTAAATATGAAAATGGAGAAAATGCCAGCTTTGCGCATGAAGAAGAGATGAATAAGAATGGTAAGTTTATACTCAAAGACAAATATACTCATAAATTATGTTTGAATATAAACGATGAAGATATGGATAGTGCCTGGCGAATTTATAACCTTGGAAAGGTGGCTCGTAACGAGCAAGATTTATTGGCAGCTGGTGGTTTTTTAAACGAGGCCTCAGTAAGTTTTTGCAAAACTTATCAGTTAACAAAGCAGCAGAGTGATGATATTTATAGCTATTCATCGGAGGAATGGTGGCGAGCTGTATGTTATTTTGCTAAGCAATGCCAATCGCCTAAAATTTTATCACTTTATAATGTGTTCGATACAATTTCAAGAGATGCTATTCCGCTTAAAAGTAAATGCAAAGAATATATTTTGGCTGTTATAGGTAAAAGAGCTATCGACAAAATTAAACACTACCTGCGTTAATTAAAGGATTTATTTGGATATGAAAATACTTTCAGAAATAATAGAACTTGTTAAAAAATACACATGGTTAAGGCATACCC
>ENA-ORXI01001294-ORXI01001294.1-sediment-metagenome-genome-assembly--contig:-NODE-1294-length-19618-cov-6.377002_pt1 | contig 19618 bp, 17 predicted proteins | sample MGYA00237861_ERZ511468 | MGnify/ENA primary metagenome ERZ511468 (study PRJEB26299, sample SAMN06266213) | sediment metagenome | isolation source: Hudson Canyon methane seep mesocosm | place...
GGATGTGCTGGATTTATTGGTTCAAACTTTGTTCCATATTTTTTAGATAAATATCCTACATATAATATTATAAATATAGACTTACTGACATACGCTGGAGATTTAAAAAACTTAAAAGAGTGTGAAAATAATCCTAGATATAAATTTATAAGAGGTGATATTTGTAATAGAGAATTAGTAGAGTTTATATTTAATGAATATGATATAAATGGTGTAATTCACTTTGCAGCAGAATCACACGTAGATAACTCTATTAAAAACCCTGGTGTATTTATAGAAACAAATGTAAATGGAACATATACTTTAGTAGATGTTGCAAAAAACTTTTGGATGGAAAAAGCATTTACTTATAAAGAAGAGTACCAAGATTGTAGATTTCATCATATATCAACAGATGAAGTATATGGAACACTTTCCTGTGATCCAAAAGACTTATTTACAGAAACCACCCCCTATGCTCCAAACTCACCATACTCAGCTTCTAAAGCCGGCTCTGATATGATTATAAGATCTTATAATGAAACCTTTGGTTTAAATACAGTTATTACAAACTGTTCAAATAACTATGGACCAAAGCAACATGATGAGAAACTAATACCTACTATTATAAGAAAAGCTCTTGACGGAGAATCAATTCCTATTTATGGAGATGGCAAAAATATTAGAGATTGGCTTTATGTATTAGATCATTGTAAAGGTATTGATTTGGTTTACCATGACGGAAATAAATCGAATACTTATAATATTGGCGGAAGAAACGAAAGGACAAATCTTCAAATAGTAGATATTATTTGTAGTATTTTAGATAGAAAAGTACCATGTAAAACTTTAAATTCATACAAGGATTTAATTATATTTGTAGAAGATAGAGCTGGACATGATAGAAGATATGCAATTGATGCAACTAAGTTGGAAGATGAACTTGGGTGGAAAGCAAATGAAGACTTTGATAGTGGAATTGTGAAGACTATTGAATGGTATTTGGATCAGAGATGAATATAATCTCAAAAAATAATCATTTGACAAAAACAATTATTTTAATTGTTTTTATCAAACTTTTATTTGCACTATTTTTTACATCTGAGTATAAACAATTATTTTTTATTTCTTTTGTTGAGCACTTTATTCTCAATTTGGACAATACCTATGAGTACTTTTTCAATACTAATGTTGAGTTTCCTTATCCTCCCCTTATGTTGTATATTTTATCTTTATTTCATATGCCTTATGTTTTTCTTTTTGATGATAATATCATATTAGAGAATCTATTTTTTAAGATACCTATTTTTATTGCAGATATAACTATTCTGTATTTATTATTTTATCTTTTCCCTTCAAATAAGAAAAATACAATATTTTTTTATTTTCTTAATCCTATTATTTTATATAGCTCTTATATGCATTCTCAACTGGATATTATACCTATGGCTTGTGTTTTTTTATCTGCAGTTCTATTGCTTAAAAATAAATATATTGCCTCAGCAATAATTATTGGATTAGCTATTTCTATTAAGTTTCACACTGTTATTGCAATACCTTTAATGATTATTTACATCATAAAATATATGAACATCAAAAGTGCAGTAGTATTTATTACTATACCAATCGGTATATACTTGTTTTTTGCTTTTCCATATCTTATGAGTGATGCTTATTTAGATATGGTTCTTTTTAATGATAAACAATCTTTGATATTTGATTCTTTTCATAAAATTGGAACACTAAAAGTTTATTTGCCAATCATTGGTATTTTAATGATATACGCGATGTTTTTTAAAAATAAAAAAATTAATCAAGATCTTTTATTTTCATTTTTAGGACTTTTGTTTTCTGTATTTATATTATTTGTATTTCCTGCACCTGCTTGGTATGTATGGTTTATACCTTTTTTATCTGTATTTTTTATCAATTATGATCGTGATGATAAAAACAATATATATTTTTATTTTGCATTAAATATTGCCTATATCCTTTATTTTGTATTCTTTTATCCATCTCAATTACATGATTTAATGTTTTTAAATACGATCATTGATTTAAAAATAGCTGATGAACAAATGGGTAATCTTTTTTATACACTACTAGAAGCAGTTGTTATTATCAATATATATATTTTTTACAAACAAGCAAATTACAGCAATAAAATATATAAAAATAAACAAGTATTAACTTTTGGTATTGGTGGGGACAGTGCTGTTGGTAAAAGCACAATACTTCAGGATATGAAGTCTATTTTTAAAAACAAGTTATTGGACCTAGAAGGGGATAGTGAACATAAATGGGAACGAGGCGATGAAAATTGGAACCAATACACTCATCTTAATCCAAAAGCAAATTATATTCATAAACAAGCAAAAGATATTTTAACTTTAAAAGAAGGAAAATCAATTAAAATAAAAGAATATAATCATGAAAATGGAAAATTTTCAAATGACTATATTGTTGAATCTAAACCCTATGTTGTTTTAAGCGGATTACATCCTTTCTATTTACCAAAAATGAGAAAAATAATTGATATTAAAGTTTATATGGATACAGATGAAAGTTTGAGAAAACACTGGAAGATTATTAGGGATACCCAGCAAAGAGGTTATACCCAAGCAAAAATATTAGAACAAATTGAATCAAGAAAAATGGATACCATCAAATATATTTATCCTCAAAAGAATTATGCAGACTTAATTGTAAAATATTTTACAGATGATCGATTTGTTGTTGGAAATGCAAACAGTACACCGAATCTAAAATTAAAGTTGATTTTTAATGCAGATATTCATATTGAAGAATTTATAAATATTTTACAAGAAAACTCTATTGAGATTGAGTGGGATTATCTTGAAGATTTAAAACGGCAATATATTATTATTCATCAAGAGCCAAATCACGATATACAATGGAAGTATATTTATAATCATATTCCAAATATTAATGAACTTATTGATTTTGACATTAAGTGGCTTCCTGGATATAGAGGTGTGATTCAATTGTTAATACTTGAAATTGTAAGTAATTTGCTTAAGGAAAAGGCTACATATGAAATTTAAAGGTATATTGCTTGATCTAGATAATACTTTGTATAACTATGATAAAAGCCACCAAGTTGCGCAGAAAGTATTATTTTCCAAAATATCGAAACTTTTCGATTTAAGTTTTACTGAAATAAATGACTTCTATAATAAATCTAGAAGCCAGATACATTCTGAACTAAATGGTACTGCGTCGTCGCATAACAGACTTTTATATATACAAAGACTATTAGAACTTGCTGGTTTGAATTCCCTGGAGAAATCTTTAGAACTATATGATTTATACTGGGATTCATTTATAGAAAATATTGAGGTTTATGAAGGTGTTTATAATTTTCTGGAATCTTTATCTTCCCATAAAATATGTTTACTTACTGATTTAACTGCTGATATTCAATTTAAGAAAGTAGTGAAATTGAAACTTGATAAATATATTGAGTTTATGGTGACAAGCGAAGAAGCTGGAATTGAGAAACCAAACTCTAAAATGTTTTCAATGGCTTTAAATAAGATTGGTCTTGATTATAGTGATGTTTGTATGATTGGTGATAATTTTGATAAAGACATTATGGGTGCCTGTAATCTTGGCATTAAATCTTTTTGGATTAATGATAAGTCTAAAAATATTTCTTATGACAATAATATGATAATAGAATTTAAAACTTTTAAGCAATTAATAGGATATGTTAATGGATGAAATTGGTAGTTTAGTAAACATTTCAAAATATGCAGGTGAGCGTTTTGATCTTGTTCAAGCGGGAGGTGGAAACAGTTCTGTCAAGTTTGATAATGGAGAAATGATTATTAAGGCATCTGGTTTTTTACTAAGTGATGTCAAGAAAGATAATGGCTATTCAAGGGTATATACGCTAAAAATAGCTGATATAGTAAAAGATAAAAGTATTTTGTCTTGCACTGATAAAAGAGAACGAGAAAGTTTGACTTCCGCTTTGGTCAAAGCAGCTACCATTGATAAAAACAACAGACCATCCATAGAAACTTTATTGCACTCTTTTCTATTAAAATATACCTTGCACACACATCCTATTGTTGTTAATATGATTGTAGTTTGTGCCAATTGGAAAGCTATTTTAAATTCAATTTTTTCTGAGATGGATATTGTTTTAGTTGAGTATGAAACGCCAGGAATTGAACTTGCTCTAAAATTACATCAGGAATTAAAAAATTGCAAAAATACTCCTAATGTCATTTTTTTACAGAATCATGGTTTAATTATCACCTCTGAAGATGAAAATGAAATATATAGATTAAATGAATATATTCTCGAAAAAATTGAAAAATATTTAAAAATAGATCTTTCTAAATATAAAACAACCAATAATATCACTGCATTATTTAGTGAAATTGAACCCAATGATAATATCTCTTATTTAAGTGAAGACCAGTTTCTAAATACTCAATTATCAGAAAATAAAAATTTATTTTTTAGTATGCCTTTTTGTCCAGATTCTTTGGTGTATTGTGGAATAAGTTGCGTTGAACTGAACGATTTATCTGATCGAAACTCAATTGATATTTATAAAAATAAATACAAGGAATCCCCAAAAGTAGTTATATGGGAGAATAAACTTTATTTTATTGCCCAAAATATTAAAAAAACCAAAGAAATGGAAGATGTCTTTAAATTTCACATTATGGTGTTGGCTCAAAATCCTGTGAGCTTAAATTATCTAGAATATGAAGAATTGGCTTATCTCTCTAATTGGGAAGCTGAAAAGTTCAGACAAAATATTTAAGGAATTAACGAATGCATATTATTATACCCATGTCGGGAGTAGGAAAAAGATTTACAGATGCAGGATATACTGATCCCAAACCCCTAATCATCGTAGATAGGAAACCCATTATTGAACATGTCTGCAATTTGTTTCCTTCTGAAGACAAATTCACTTTTATTTGCAACTCCACACATCTCAAAGAGACAAATATGAGAGAAGTATTACTTAATATCAAAAAAGATGCCAATATTATTGAAATCCCCAATCACAAAAAAGGCCCAGTATATGCGGTATCTTTAATCGAGGAGTTAATTGAGGATGAGGAAGAAGTCATTATAAACTACTGTGATTTTGGTACCTATTGGGATTATGAAGATTTTTTAGAACATACAAGAAATAGAGATGCCGATGGTGCAATCCCTTCCTACAAAGGATTTCACCCTCATATGTTAGGAAGTACGAACTACGCATTTATGAGAGATGAAAAACAATGGATGTTAGAAATAAAAGAAAAAGAGCCCTTTACAAATAATAGAATGCAGGAGTATGCATCCAATGGAACTTATTATTTTAAAAAAGGTTCTTTTGTAAAGAAATATTTCAAGAAGTTAATGGATGAAAATATTAACCTTAATGGTGAATATTATGTCTCATTAATTTATAATCTCCTAATTGAGGATGGTTTAAAAGTATCCATTTACGATATACAACATATGTTGCAGTGGGGAACACCAAGTGATGTGGATGAGTACAATACTTGGTCAAAATATTTTAAAAATGTTATTGTTCAAGATCAAAGTACTTATACTCCAAGTAATGGTATCACTCTAATTCCATTGGCTGGACATGGAAGTAGATTTGCTAAGGTAGGTTATCAAGATCCAAAACCTCTCATAGCTGTAAGTGGAAAACCAATGATTATACAAGCGGCAGCTTCATTACCTGAGAATCAAGATCATATTTTTGTAACTTTGCAAGAACACCTAGATACTTATACTTTGGAAGAAGTTTTAAAAGATGAATATTCAAATTGTAAAATCAAGGCCATTAATGAAGTGACTCAAGGTCAGGCAATTACCTGTAGCTTAGGACTTGAAGACATCGACAAAAATAAATCACTTCTAATAGCTGCCACTGATAATGGAATGCTGTATGATAACAATAAATATCAAAGTTTAATAGATGATGAAAATGTCGATGCCATTGTATTTACCTTTCGACATCATCAATCAAGTAAAAGTAATCCTCAAATGTACGGTTGGGTTAAAGTAGATGATAATGATAATATTTTAGATGTATCTGTAAAAGTACCAATTTCAGATGACCCATTCAATGATCATGCAATAGTTGGTACTTTTTATTTTAAAAATGTAACACTATTCGATGAAGCTTTGGAAAGTTTAATAAAGAATGATATAAAAGTAAATAATGAATACTATGTAGACAGTATGATGGGTGAGCTTGTAAAGCTGGGTTATAGAGTTAAAGTCTTCGAAGTTGATGATTATATATGTTGGGGTACGCCAAATGATTATGAAACATTTGTGTATTGGCAAAGTTTTTTTCATAAAGTATCTTGGCATCCCTATTCATTAGATAAAGATAAGACAGTTAATGTAAAAGATATTTCGAAATTAAATTTAGACTATAGAAGATTTCAACAAGAATATAAATGAGTAAAATAAAAAAAGAGTTAAATCGGTTTCTTGTGGCAGGGCTTTCTGCTGTTGCTACTGATCTGGCTACTTATTATGTTTTATTAAATATATTATCTTATTCGTATGCTAAAAGTATTTCTTTTATTTTAGGAACAATCGTTGCTTACTTTATTAATAAGTATTGGACTTTTGAGAAAAAAGATAGGTGTTATAAAGAAATTGGAAAATTTATTGCTTTATATGCAGGTACATTAATTGTAAATGTATCTTTTAATCAATTAACATTGTTTTTATTTCCGAAAAGCATATTATTCGCCTTTTTAGTGGCAACAGGTGTGAGTACTATTCTAAATTTCATTGGTCAGAAATGGTGGGTGTTTAAGTAGAATTTATTGAATTTATGATAATATATCGCTCATTTCAGATAAAGGTTAATAATATTGACAACTTTATTAAATTACCCATTTAATCCAAGTATAATTTTAAAAAAGAAAAAAAAAATTAAAAGTGCGCTACTCTCTAGTGACAAAAAATTTCATGAAGTTAATATCGCTATTTTAGGTGGATCAACTACTTCTGAAATTAAAAATATTTTGGAACTTTTTTTACTTAAAAATGACATAAAAGCTAATTTTTATGAGTCAGAATATAATAAATTTTATGAAGACTCATTATTCCCAAATGATGAATTAGATAAGTTCAACCCTGATTTTATATATATACATACAACAAATGTTAATATTTCAACATACCCATCTGTAGATAATAGTTCTGAAGAAATCGATTTAATTTTAAAAAGAAAAACTGAAAAATTTAAATCAATATGGAACTCACTGCAAAAATATAAGTGTGCAATTATACAAAATAATTTCGAATTACCTTTGAGTAGAAATTTAGGAAATTTAGATTCTTACGATATTCATGGCCATACTCACTTTATTACTATGTTAAATTTGGAATTTGCTCAAAATGCAAGGGATATAAAAAACCTATATATTAGTGACATCAATTATCTTTCCTCGTTTATAGGTTTGGAAAAATGGTTTGACAAGCATTTCTGGTACAGCGCAAAATATGCTGTTAGTTTTGAAGCGATACCTCATTTGTCTCATAATTTAGCAAAAATTATTAATGCCATTTTAGGTAAAACTAAAAAATGTCTGGTTTTAGACCTTGATAATACTTGTTGGGGTGGTGTTATTGGAGATGATGGTTTGGATGGTATTTCTATTGGTAATGAAACAGCTGTTGCTGAATCATTCACTGCCTTTCAAAAATATGTGAAAGAATTAAGAAAACGAGGTATTACATTGGCTGTTTGCTCAAAAAATGATCTTAATAATGCAAAAGAAGGTTTTTCTCATCCTGATAGTATTTTAAAATTGGATGATTTTACTTCGTTTAAAGCCAACTGGGATCCCAAGCATGAAAATATACTTGATATTGCCAAAGAAATAAATATTGGAATAGACAGTTTGGTCTTTATTGATGATAACCCAGTTGAAAGAGATATTGTTTCTTCTCAAGTTTCATTTATAAGCGTCCCCGATGTAGGAGAGGACGTTGTGAATTTTATCGACCATATTGATAGAAATGGGTATTTCGAAGTAGTTACTTTATCAAATGACGATTTAAATAGAAATAAATACTATGAAGATAATAAAAAAAGGTCGAATGAACAAGCTACTTATAAAAACTATGATGAGTTTTTAATTTCACTTGATATGCAAGCTGAAATTAAAACTTTCTCCTCTTTATATTTGGAAAGAATTACACAACTTACAAATAAGACGAACCAGTTTAATTTAACAACAAAACGATATATTTTTAGCGAGATGGAAGCTATGGTTCAAAATGATGACTACATTAAAATATATGGAAGATTAATAGATAAATATGGAGATAATGGGCTTATTGCATTATCCATAGGGCGTATTAAAAATGAACAATGCCATATTGATTTGTGGTTGATGAGTTGTCGAGTACTTAAACGAGATATGGAATTTGCGATGCTTGATAACTTAATTTATGAATGTATTGAAAAAGGTGTCTTTGAACTTATCGGTTATTATTATAAAACAGCAAAAAACAACATGGTTGCAAATATGTATAAATCCTTTGGGTTTGAGCTTTTAGAAATAAACTCTGAAGATACAATTTGGAAGTTGGATTTAAGAACATATAAAAATAAAAATAAATTTATAAAGGTAAAAAATGACTAGTGAAGAACTTTTTAATATAATACAAGATGTGTTTAGAGATATTTTTGATGAAGATGATTTGATCATACATTCAGAAACAAATGCGGATGATATTGAAGATTGGGACTCTTTAAATCATATTAACTTAATCTCTGCTATTGAAAAAGAATTAAAAATTAGATTTGCATTAGGTGAATTAGAAGTTTTAAAAAACGTGGGTGAAATGATTGACCTTATATTAAAAAAGAAGTTTAAATAATTGACTGATTTTTTGTGGAATGACTTGGTTATAGGTTTAGAACAAGAGTTTGAGCATCAAGTAAATCCGGGTGATATTGATAAGTTTATCGATATTTGTAATGATTATAATCCACTACATTCTAATAACGAGTATGCTATCTCTCAGGGTTTTAAAAAAAGAGTTGTACATGGATTACTTACCTCCTCACTTTACTCCACTCTAGTAGGAGTATATTTACCTGGTAAGTATGCTTTACTACATAGCCTTGATGTTAGTTTTTTAAAACCAGTTTATGAAGATGATAAATTGAAGATAAATGGAAAAATTGTTTTTTTAAGTGACTCCGTAAAACAAATTGAAATTAAAGCTTTTATTACAAATCAAAACAATCAAAAGGTTTCTAGGGCTAAGATTAAGGTGGGTATGTTTGAATAATTTTTTTTGGATGATTAATGTTATTTAATTCTTATGAATTTATTTTTTTATTTTTGCCATTAACTTTTTTTGTATATTTTATTTTAAATAAAAAAAGATTAATAACCTTATCTAAAAGCTGGTTGGTTTTAACTTCTTTATGTTTTTATGCATGGTGGAATGTTAGTTACCTACCGTTGATTTTAATTTCAGTATTAGTAAACTTTAGCTTGTCTTTGACTATGCTGAATTATGACAAGTATAAAAAAATTTATTTTAGCAAGAAGTTTATTTTTATTGCAGGCCTTGTTTTTAATGTGGCATTATTAGGTTATTTTAAATATATGGATTTTTTTATTGGAAATGTTAATTTCTTATTTGGTTTTAATGTAGAGTTATTACATATTATCTTACCTTTAGCCATAAGCTTTTTCACTTTACAACAAGTTGCCTATTTGGTAGATGCATATGAGGATCTGGTGCAAGAAAGAAATTTTCTTGATTACATCTTATTTGTATCTTTTTTCCCACAACTTATTTCGGGGCCCATAGTGCATCACAGTGAAATGATGCCTCAATTTAATAAATTGAAAAATAAAATAGTAAATTTTAATAATATCATATGCGGAATATTTATATTTTCTTTGGGATTATTTAAGAAAGTTGTGATTGCTGATACATTTGCTTTATGGGCTACACATGGATTTTCTAATTCCGAAAATATTACATTTTTAGACTCTTGGGTTACTTCTTTATCTTATACTTTTCAATTATATTATGACTTTAGTGGATATACAGATATGGCAATTGGTGCTGCATTACTATTTAATATAGTGCTACCTATAAATTTCAATAGCCCCTTTAAGTCTCTGAGTATCATAGAATTTTGGCAAAGATGGCATATGACCTTGACCCGTTTTATTACAACATATATGTACACTGCAATGTTAAAGTCCTTTGACAAAGTCACATTTAATAAAGCAATGGCAGTGACATTTTTTACAATGACAATAGCTGGTATATGGCATGGTGCTGCGTGGACTATTATGTTGTTTGGAATGTTGCATGGGCTTGCTTTAGTTATAAATCATATTTGGAGAAAGCAAAAAATTAAGACGAATAAGTTTCTTGCATGGTTTTTAACATTTAATTTGGTTAATATTTCATTTGTTCTATTTAGAGCAGAAAGTTATGAAAATGCAAAAGATATTATTTTTGGGATGTTTAATATTCTAACATTTGGATTAGATGATTTTGATATTCAAATAACACTCATGATAATTGCAGCTTTTATAGTTGTTTTTGCTTTCAAAAATTCAATTGAATTGATAGCAAAATTTAAATTTTCGATTTATACGTTGTTTTGGACGATTTTTATGATGTTTTTTTCTATTATATTGTTATCCAGACCAAGTGAATTTATTTATTTTAATTTTTAGGGATATAACGTGAATAAAAGATACTGGATCACATCATTTTTTGTCATATTGTTTTTAATTACAAGTTCATTCTTTGTATTTAATATATTTGTAGATCCTTATGGATTAAATAACTTTTTTTCAATCAATAAAATTAATGAAAATAAAACTCAAACAGATGCTCAAAGTAGAATCTATAAATTAAGACTTCTTAAGCAACAAGAAAATGTAGAAGGCCTGTTTCTTGGTGGTTCACGAGCAACTTTTTTAGGTAATACAGAAAAGATAGAAAAACTCACAGGGAAAAACTTTTATAATTTTGCTATGAACGAACAAGAAATATTTGAAATGTATCATTATTTACAAGATGCTATTAAAGAATTTGAAATCAATGAGTTGGTTATTTCATTGGATACAATTCAGTTTGACAAGAAAAGAAGTCTGTTTAATCAAGAACACCCGAAAGTTTTAAATACTTACAAGAATGATTTTAAATATTACTTATCATATAAAACTTTTATTGATTCGATGAAGACAGTATATAAAAACATGACAGATAGACCACTTATATATAGTTCAGATGGCTGGAAAGTAGTAAATATATTTGATTACTATAATATTAAAGTAAAAGACCAAGATAAGTACTTGATATCTGCGCTTAATCTCAATAATAAATGGAGTTCAATAAAAAAGACTTTTAAAATTGACATGGATAAATTGTACTATTTCTACAAAATTATTGATCTGTGCAAAGATAATAATATTGATGTAAAAGTATTCTTTAATCCAATTTATAAACTTCATTACTTCCCTTTTTATAGTCAAAATAAAATTGAAATCCAAAAACTAAAAATGCTAATCTCTGATAAAACTGAATTTTATGACTTTACAAGTATGAATGTCATTACAAAAGATTATCACAACTTTATAGATAGTGTTAGTCATCCCCAACAGTATCTATCCAATCACATACTTGACTACATATACTCATCAAAAAGATATGATGACTTTGGTTTTTTGGTTAACAAATTAAATATTAATGAATATTTCAAAGATTTTGATGAAAAATTTAATAAAGAATTTTCTAAAAATGTTAGCTATAAATAAAATCAATATTTTCTTTATCATTGGCATACTTTGTATGGGTATTTTTCTAAGAGTTTACCATTTAGACGAAATATATACTGAGTATGATGATGTAGGGGTAGTCTCCTTACATAAATCTATATCTTCCAAAGAAAAAGAAATTAAATTATATGAGGATAATATTTTAGGTATTAACATGACTATTAAAGCTGAAGGTCTAAAAGAAACTCTTTTAGATTCTATTTTGTATCCTGTTTATATGGGCTATACCTGGACTTATCCTGCTACTCAGTATTTGCTATACCCATTTTTAATAGATGAAAAAGACGAGTATTTTTCGAAAATAACTAAATCTAGATCAATTTCATCTTTCTTCTCGATTGTAAGTTTATTTTTACTTACGTATATTTTATTTTTATTAAATAATAAAAAAATAGATAAAAATATCTTGATACCTGTTTCGGTATTGGCTTTTTCCTATAATTCTGTTTTATACGCACATCATGCCAGTCCATACTCTCTAACTGTTACTGTTTTTCTTCTTTCATTACTTTGTTTTATCTCTTATCATAAAAATAAAATATCTATTACCAATTTTTTTATCATACATGCTTTCTTAGTCATCTCGAATTACTTAATATTAATTTTAATGCCTATCTATCTTATCTTGATGGTTGTAAATATAAAAGAATTTAATTTTATATTTTTATTTAAGAAGTTCTATAAGGGTTTTTTCTTATTTGTAATAATTTTCCTACCAATATTTATTGTGTTTTTCAAACCCTCCAAAGGTTTACATGGAAGTTTGCCACCTGAGGGATTTTCATTTGAATCAATTTTATACTTCCCTAAACAATTGATCTTTTCAATCAGTTCTAGTATTCAAGGTTTTTTTGTCTTTGACTATATTACTGTATTGATTGTTACTTTATCTGTTTTATTTTGTGTCTATATATATTGTAAAAATTATTATAAAAGCCAAGAACTTGATGGCTTTATATTGCTTTTTATTTTTCTATTGTGTATTGAATGGATGATATTGCATTTGATGGGTAAATTAATCATGGATCAAACCAGACATATGTTAATGTGGTCTCCTATCATATCAATCTTACTTTTCTTTGTGATCAAAAATATTAAGTTGAATACATTGGCTATTATTCTGTTTACTTCGAGTTTAAGTCTTTATGGATTGTATAATAATATTAATTTAATAGACAGTAAAAAAAGTAATCTTGAAATAAAGTTTATGAATGATCATGAGTTTAATGTTGTCTTTACTTATGGTTTTACATTAAGTCCTTTGATTGCTTTGCCTAAGAAAAATGTCTATAATATAGATGTTAATTCTTTTAATAAAAATACATTTAGTAAAAATATACCAAAAGAAGCATTACTTGTTTCCCAATCAGAATCAATTGAAAATTATCTAAAAAATAGTAATTTAAATCAATTTCCAAAAGAATTATTAAGTAAGTATGATGTTCAATTGATAAAAAGAATAGATTCTGATATTTATTTTACTTATAACAACTATTCCATTTCCTCAACAAAAAATGGTTTTTATTTGTACAAATTAACGTTAAAGGAATAAAATATGAAACTATCAATTATTGTGCCTTGTTATAATGAGGAGAATAATATTTCATTAATTTTAAATAGATTTAATAATGTCATTAAAGATGATGAAATAGAAGTAATTTTGGTAAATAATGGTTCAACTGATAATTCAAAAGATATATTAAATAAACTTGTACCACAGTTTTCATTTGCAAAAACTGTAAACGTAGATACAAATCTAGGCTATGGTTTTGGTATAGTCTCTGGATTAAAAGAAGCAAAAGGAGAATTCATTTCATATACTCATGCTGATATGCAAACAGATCCTGCTGATGTCTTAAAAGCATATGATTTAATTTCTAGACAAAAAAATCCAGAAAACTGTTATATTAAAGGAGACAGAAAAGGTCGCCCTTTATTTGATCAATTTTTTACAATTGGAATGAGTTGGTTTGAAAGTTTATATTTATCAGCAAAACTCTGGGATATTAATGCTCAACCGAATGTTTTTCATAATTCATTTTTCAAACAATTATCTACTATACCAAAGGATTTCTCATTGGATTTATTTTTTTTGTATACTGCTCAAAAAAAGAATTTAAATGTTGTTCGATTTGATGTTTTGTTTCCTGAAAGAATTCATGGAGAATCAAGTTGGAATAACGGATTAAAGGATAAATATAAATTTATAAAAAGAACTATAGAGTTTAGTCTTAAACTTAAAAAGGAATTATAATAATGGAGTTTATTGCTCATAGAATTAATACAGTTGAAGAATTGAAACAGATACCCCTAGAGTATGGAGTAGAAATTGATTTGAGAGATTATAAAGATGAACTTATACTTCAACATGATCCTTTTCTTTCTGGGGAAAAATTTAAAGATTTTTTAATGCACTACAGTCATGGTACTTTGATATTAAACATTAAAAGTGAAAGAATAGAGTATAAAGTGTTAGAATTAATAAAAAAGTATAATATTGAGAAGTATTTTTTTCTTGATTCAACTTTTCCTATGATATACTTGCTGTCTGAAAAACTCAATGAGAATAATATTGCTATTCGCTTTTCAGAATTTGAAAAATTAGATACTGTTATCGAAATGCAAAATAAAATTAAATGGGTATGGGTAGATTGTTTTACTCAATTACCAATTAATAAAGAGATATTTAGAAAATTAAAAAAATGTAATTTTAATTTATGTTTGGTCTCTCCTGAGTTGCAAGGCAGAGAAGAAGATATAAAAAGATATAAAGAATTTTTAAAAAAAGAAGAAATAGTATTCGATGCTATTTGTACAAAGATTTATAATATTAAGGAGTGGAAACAAAATGGATAAAATTGCAGTTTTAATACCATGTTATAATGAAGAATTAACGATTAAAAAAGTTATTGAAGATTTTAAAAAAGAATTGCCAACGGCAGAGATTTATGTGTATGATAATAATTCATCAGATAAGACCTATGAAATTGCAAAAGAAAATGGTGCCATTGTTAAAAAAGAATATCGACAAGGAAAAGGTAATGTGGTTCGGTCAATGTTTAGAGATATTGACGCTGATATTTATATTATGATTGATGGTGATGATACTTATCCTGCAGAATTTGTGCATAGTTTAATGGAACCTATTATTAACAATGAAGCAGATATTGTTATAGGTGACAGGCATACAAATGGAACTTATAAAGATGAAAATAAAAGACCATTGCATAATTTTGGAAATAACTTAGTTAAAACTTTGATTAATAAGCTTTTTAGTGCAAGTCTTAAAGATATCATGAGTGGATATAGAGTATTTAATAAAAAATTCGTTAAAACAATACCTATTAATAGTAATGGATTTGAAATCGAAACAGAAATGACATTACACACTTTAGACAAAAAATTTTTAATCAAAGAAGTGCCTATTGAATACCGAGATAGACCAGAAGGCAGTTTTTCAAAGTTAGACACTGTTAGCGATGGGATACGAGTATTAAAAACGATTCTTTGGGTATTTAAAGATTATAAACCTTTAATGTTCTTTACTATTTTGTCATTTTTATTTTTTATTTTGGCGCTCATCACAGGTTTTCCCGTTATAAGTGAATTTTTTGAAACTGGTTTAGTTGAAAAAATCCCTTCCGCAATTTTATCCACTAGTTTAATGCTAATATCGGTTTTAGCTTTATTTAGTGGTTTTATTCTTGATACGGTCGTAAAACAACATCGTGAAAACTATGAATTGTACATCACTAATTTTGGGAGAGTTAATGACAGACATTAGAAATAAGCATTTGTTGATTGTTGGAATATTTGCTTTTTTTGTATATCAGGGTATTAACTTTATTTATTTCCCTCTAAGTATTACTTTCGGAGATGAAGGTAGATTCATCAACGAAGCTATAAAAATGAGTCAAATAGGTGAATTCTGGAATTTCAAAGACAGAGCATGGGAAATGCCTCTTACTGCAATATTATATTCAGCCTTTTATACGATTTTAGGGAATGAAAGAGATCTTATTATTATAGTAAGATTATTTCAATCTCTTTTACTTATATTACAAGCGGTATTATTATATAAAATATCATTAAAAATATTTGATGATAAAATAAGTGCATTTCTTACATTTGTAATTGTTTTGTTTTATCCATTTTTTATCTATTATCAAGCTTTATTATTAAGTGAAACGTTGTTTAACACTATATTGGTTGTATCTTTTTACTATATATACAAATGGTATGAAAATGATTTTATTTTAGATAAAACTTTTATATTTGCCAATGTATTCTTAGTACTAAGTATTTATGTAAAAGGAACATTGTCTATTTTGCCCCCTTTATTACTGGCAGTATTTTTTTTAATGAATAAATATGAATTGAAAGGTACCCTAAAAGTACTTTTATTTTCAATAGGATTTTATATTATTCTAATGTCCCCGTGGTGGATTAGAAACTACTCTATATTTAATCAATTTGTACCCTTGACTACCAGTAGTGGAAAAGTATTATATTTAGGAAATAATCCTGCAAATAAATTTGGCGGCAATGATATGGCAGTTGATGTAAATGTTGAAGAATTTGTTAAAATTGCTTTAATTGAAGATGAATTAGAAAAAAATAGAGTTTTTAAAGAAAAGGCTATAGAATTTATTAAGAATAATCCAGACAGGTTTTTAGAACTGATGATATTAAAACTTAAAAGGTTTTATAATATAATCCCAAATGCTGAAAAGTTTAGTCAAGGTTATTATAAGTGGGTAAGTCTTCTCAGCTATGGTGCTATTTTTATATTGTTTTTAGCATCAATTTTCATACATATAAAATACTTTAAGAGATTAAGTGCTATTTATATATTATTTTTATATTTTACACTTTTACATATGATATTTATAGCCTCATTGAGATATAGGCTTCCTTTAGAACTATTTATGATTTTACTCTCAAGTAATATTTTATCTTTGCTGTATAGGAGAATTAATGCAAGTAAGAATTGATAGGGATGTTCTTTTAAAACTGAGTGATCCCCATAAAGAGAGAAATATATATACCCACCCTTTATCTTTAGCAAGGGATATTTTTTGGCAAAGATTAGAATATGCTTTTAAATATTTAGAAAAATATACAACTAAAGATTATAAGGTGCTTGATTTTGGTGGGGGAAGTGGTGTTTTTTGTAAAACACTATCTTCTTATTATACTGACGTCTCTATTATTGATCTTGATGTAGAAGAAGCAAAAAATATTATATCTTATTATAATATAGGCAATGTGACTTTAATTAATGAAGATATAAACACATTTGAAATGGATGGACAATATGATTTAATCATTGCTACAGATGTATTAGAACACTTCTTAGATTTGAAACAACCAGTTGAGTTTTTTAATAAGTTTTTAAAATCTGGAGGTATTTTACTGGTGACTCTACCTACTGAAAATTGGGTATATGAACTGGGCAGAAAAGTTGTAAATAAACAAAAACCTGATGATCATTATCACAGTTCTAAACACGTTATTGATTTTCTTAAACAAAATAATTTTAAGGAAATAAATAAAAGATTCATACCAAAGTATATTTTTCCGATACCTTTATTTGAAGTAGCTATTTTTAAATATGACAATCATTAAATATTTAATTAGTATACTTGCCATATGTTATATAACTTATGATGTTGACTTTAATTTACTGATTCAATCATTTATTAAGTATGATTTTATTGGGATCATAATATTGTTTGGAATATACTTATTGGGTTTTTTAATATTAACTTATAGGTGGATGTATTTAAGTAAAAAACAATGTCAATTTAGACTATCATTTGAATCAGTATTATTATGTATTGGCGTAAACAACATTACCCCTCTTAAAATTGGAGAAGTTGTAAAGTTATTTTACTTAAAAGATAGAATGGCATATCCTTTAAGCAAATCCCTTGCTCTGATGTTTACTGAGAGATTATTTGATTTGCTAATACTCTCATTTTTCTTGTTTCTTGTGTCTTTTAGCTTTGAGATTGTTGATGTTGATATATTGATAATCATTGGTTTTATATGCCTAATACTTTTTGTAGCAATATTATCTAAACCAAAAATTATTTTACGAATTATATTTAGGAAATTTCCTGAAAATAAGAAAAAATTCTTTTCTAATATGTTAAAAACCCTAGCAAGGTTTTCACTAACAGAATGGTTTGTTGTGTCATTTTACAGTTTATTATTATGGATGTCGTATTTTATGACTTCATATTATCTTATAACCTATCAGACTGATTTTAATCTTGACCTGCCACAAATAATAATTGTTTTTCTTGGAGGTGCCATTGGTATGGCTATACCATCTACACCAGGTGGACTTGGAATTGTTCAAGCAGGATATGTTATTGCTTTGGGATTGTTTGGCATAAACAAGGAAGAAGCAATTGGGTTTGCAATTGTAGTTCATATGGTACAATATATTCCAACAACTTTATTTGGAGTATGGATTATAAATAAAACAAAAATAGATCTCTCTAAATATAAAAATAAAATTACTTCAATGGAATAAAGCGAATGTGTGGAATAGCAGGAACAATAAATTATAATAATAACTTAGATTTAATCAAAAAGTCTTTATTTCATAGAGGGCCTGATAAACAGGATATATATACTAATAATAATATACATTTAATACATACACGATTATCAATCCAAGATGTTTCACATGGACATCAACCTTTCGAATTTAAAAATTATGTGATTATTTTTAATGGGGAAATATATAATCACCAATATTTAAGACAAAAATATTTAAAAGACTTTATCTTTACCACAAATTCAGATACTGAAACATTACTGTATCTTTATATTAAGTTCAAACATAAAATGTTTGAACTCCTTGATGGTATGTTTGCCTTTGCGATTTTAGACAAAAGTAGTAATAAAATCACACTAAGCCGAGACAGGGCGGGAAAAAAACCTCTCTATTTATATATAGCTTTTGACAGCATGATGTTTGCCAGTGAATTAAACGCTATTAAAGCAGCTATCCCTAATCTTGAAATAGATGAAAATAAAATATCCTCATATTTACGAAATGGCTTTTTTTTTAAAACTACAACCCCTTATAAAAATGTTCTTGAATGTGAACCTGGCTGTACGTATGAAATAGATGTGAATAGCTTAAAAATAAAAAAAGAGAAATACTTTGATATTTTAGATTTTTATAAAAAAGATAAAATATCTGATTTTGACTATGCAAAAAGTGAGCTTGATAATATTTTACATAAAAGTGTAAAAGATAGATTATTGTCTTCAGATTTGGAAGTGGGCGCTTTTTTAAGTGGAGGAATTGATAGCTCTTTAATAGTTGCTGTGGCAAGTCAATATGTTAATAACTTAAAAACATTTACCGTTAAGTTTGATGGCACTTTTGATGAATCTCACTTAGCCAGATTAACGGCTAATAAATACAATACCCAACATCATGAGTTAAGTATTAGTATGAATTTAAAAGAAGACATTGAAAAAATACTTACTAATTATGGTGAACCATTTATGGATAGTAGTGCAATTCCTAGTTATTATGTTAGTCAAGAAGCCAAAAAATACGTTACTGTAATTCTAAATGGCGATGGAGCAGATGAAATTTTTGGTGGATATCGAAGATATGTTCCTATTGCCAATAATTGGGTGAGGTTTGCATCTTATTTTTCATTTTTAACCATGATACTTCCCAAGTCACATAATAAACAATCCATTTATAATTATGCAACAAGACTTTTGGCAATGTCATCTAAAAGTGGATTGGATTTTTA
>ENA-ORXI01001295-ORXI01001295.1-sediment-metagenome-genome-assembly--contig:-NODE-1295-length-19596-cov-6.860905_pt1 | contig 19596 bp, 16 predicted proteins | sample MGYA00237861_ERZ511468 | MGnify/ENA primary metagenome ERZ511468 (study PRJEB26299, sample SAMN06266213) | sediment metagenome | isolation source: Hudson Canyon methane seep mesocosm | place...
AGACTCACAATGAGCATCATAAGCCGCATCCTTAGCGTTGGAGTAGAGCCCTGTTTATGAAGGGATTAAGACGCTTTATCTTCAGCCATCCCGTCAAATATTGAGTTGGAGTAGAGCCCTGTTTATGAAGGGATTAAGACACCAAAGTTAGGTAAACTATGAACGGCAGTAAAAGTTGGAGTAGAGCCCTGTTTATGAAGGGATTAAGACGTTGTTTTAGTCTTTGCGAGACATTCAGTTCTGTTGGAGTAGAGCCCTGTTTATGAAGGGATTAAGACTGTTCTGTATTCACCGTAACGGTTCCAGCATGCGATTGGAGTAGAGCCCTGTTTGTAATGGGCGTTAAGTCAATTTAAAACATCAGCCTCTTCACCATTGCTAATTATGAATCTTAAATATATTTTATCTCCTTGTGGAACAAGCTTACTGACCAATCAAACTCAAAATAATAAAGAAAGAAATCTGGTGTTTAAATATGCCAATGAAAAAACCAAGAATGATATTCCTGATGCTGATAAAGCCCAGCTGGAACAATTAATCAGTAAAACTTCTGCTTTGATTGACACGGCTGATTATCAAGAGGCGATAAGGATGTCGGCAGAAATAAATGGCATTATTAAAATATATGATGGCTCCATCTCTCAAAACAATGACTTTCACTTTTTACTCAGCACCGACACCTGGTTAGGTGAAGAGACTGCAAAGTTAGTCGAAAAATGGCTTAAATCTAAAAATAAAAACTTGATAACGCTTGTACACCGTCACACTGACTTACAAACAAAAGACATATCGGCATTTCAACTTTCATTATCTGAGTTAATCAAAAAATTTAGCGAAGAATTACCTGCTTATAAAGACAACGGCTACACAATTATTTTTAATTTGACTGGAGGCTTTAAAAGCGTCCAAGGTTTTCTGCAAAGCATCGCCAATTTTTTTGCAGATGAAACGGTTTATATTTTCGAATCTTCATCCGAATTAATGAAGATTCCGCGGCTGCCAATTCGGCTGGATGCAATCAATATCATTGAGGAAAACCTCTCTGCTTTCCGTAATATTGCGATCAATTTACCGGTTTCTTCATTCGAAAATATTCCCGAAACATTTCTGTTTACATTAGATGGGCAGACAACATTTTCACCTTGGGGTGAATTAATCTGGTCTAAATCAAAAAGTGAAATATATAAAAAACGTGTTTTTCCTTCACCAAACCCTGACAAAATACAATTCGGGCAAATCTTTGAAAAAAACATTAAATCGTTACCCTCTGATAGAGTTGAAATGATTAACAATAGAATCGACCAGCTTAATAAACATTTAACTGATAACTCATACAATCCTGTTTCTTTAGACTTTAAAGCATTAAAAGGAAAAGCAATGGAACCTTCAACACATGAAATCGATGCCTGGGCAGATCTGGATGCGAAAAGACTATTTGGTCATTTTGAGGGAAGTATTTTTGTGCTGGACAAACTCGATAAGGGGCTACATTAAGTGATAACAAATTTGTTAGACTTGAAGGATCATTTTTTAACTAGTATTGTTTATATTCTTCAATAGAACGTATCAATATCAAATACGTGTATTAGCCGTGGATATAATGAATCAGCTCAGTTTATAAGCTAACTAATCCTGACAATAAAATTCAAATAAAATTTTCAAGATATTAAAGCGTTGGTACGGCCTTTTCACAATACAGTTTTAAAAAGGCCGTTTGTTAAGCTGGGGATTTTTATCCTTTCCTTACGAACTGACTTACTTTCCTAGCAAAACTGAACTACCTTATAAGTTATACAACAGGAGTTTAATCTATGAGTGGTGCAAAACAAACCTATGTTTCCATGCGTTCAGAGGAAGCTCAACGTTTACGCAGCCAAGCACAACGTTGTGATCGTAGCGAAGCAGAAAATCGCATGCTTGAGGCTCAAAACAAGCAACGGAAAAAGCGTGAGAAAGATTTAAAAAATAAATTAGCGAAGAATGAGAAGCGTTATGAACAGCATGTTCAACGTTTGGGTAAAGATATGCAAAAGATGGAGCATAATACCCGTGCTGAATTTAACCGCCAAAAACAAAAATTCCAACAAAGTCTTAAAGAAACTGCACTGCAACAACAGACATATACTGATAACCGTATTCAGCAACTTGATAACAAAATTCAGCAAGATTTATCCAGCCAGCGTAATGAGTACAAATCACTCATCGAGAAACAAGGTAAAGCTTTACAAAGCAATATTGATCAATTACAACAAAGCATTGTAAACCGCTTGCATAACGAGCAAGAAATTGCGCAAGAATGGTATCAGGCATTACAAGAAGAAACAGCTTTTATTAAAGATAACTTTCGTTATCAACAATTTGCCCCCACTGAGTTTGCTGATATACAAGAACGCCTGAGTCTGATTAATGCGGATATGAAACAGCAAGTCTTTCAAACTGCTATTGCTTCGGCTCGGGATAGTTATTTACAAGCCCGAAAACTACGCGAGAAACTTGAGTTACTGGAAATACAATGGGATAGTGCAGAAGAACTTGCTCAAGAAAGTTGCAGTGCCGCTTTATTGTTAATCAATGAGCATGAACTGATCGATTATTTATTGGAAAATGATGAATCATTTCAATTGGAAGTCGATTTTTGGAGTAAAGGTCAGTGGCAAATACTGCAGCAACAAGTTATAGACTATCAACAACAGCTGAACACCCAGCAAGATAAGCTCTCTCAAACTGAGCTTGAGCACATTCAAACTCAGTGCGTTCAAGCTCAAGATGAATTATTAGCCTTAGTTGAGCAGGCAAAAGCGGCTTTATTATCCTCTATTCATCGTCGAGATATTCAAGAAAATATTGCCGAGAAATTAACTGAATTAGGTTATCGTTTTATTGATAGCACGTACGAACAAGAAGATTTTAGAGAAGCTTTTCATCTAAAAATGGAAAATGGTAATCAAGATCAAATTGTGACCATTGTTACCCCTTCTGAACAAGCTTTTACTAATGAATTATCGATTAATTTTTTTGACAACAGCCCTAATGAAGCTATTCGTACAGAACGTTTAGAATCCATACGCCAGCAAATCACTGAGCAGGATTTAACGATGGAGAAAATGCGCTGTGAAAAAGGCTTTGAACGGGGCAATGCACCCGCTATACGACAAGATTTTTCAGTACTACGGCAGAAAAAAAACACTTCAACAACTAACAATTAAGTTATCCATGTCACATATTAATTTGGCCGCTTGCTTATCAAGCACTCAGGCATTAGGCCCAGGGAACCGCTTTGCGTTATGGGTACAAGGGTGCTGTTTTAATTGCCCCGAATGTATTGCCCCAGCATGGATTCCACAAGTGACTAAGCAATCTATTTCTGTCGGTCTATTAGCCAAGCGTATTTTTACTATTGCTGACTTAGAAGGGATTACCCTTTCAGGCGGCGAACCTATGTTACAGGCCGCCGAATTAAGTGCTTTAATTGATGAAATACATATCAAGCAACCCAAATTGACGGTTATTTGCTACACAGGGTTTCGATTAGAACAATTACAAAAAGAGGCCGACTGTTCACGTTTAGATTTATTAGCCCGTATTGATGTATTAATTGATGGCACTTATCAGCAACAACAAAACAATGGACTTGGTTTGCGAGGTTCTGATAATCAACAAATTCATTTTTTAACGGATATTTATAAGGGGCAAGAAGCTTACTTTACTGAGACACAACGGCGTATAGAATTGCATATTTTAGAACAAAATGAGGTGATGATGGCTGGCATTCCATCTAAACACCTACCCGAACATTTACAATCTGTTTTTCAACCTGGCCTTTGATCTATGATTGACTCAGCATTTGATAATTACCAAAACCGTATTTTTCTGTGTCATGGTAATACCCGTGATAAATATGTATTGGCAAACGGTCTTCAAGTCAATTTTGATGAATTATTATTCATGCATTTAAAAGAATGTGGATACACCAAAACACTGCTATACGCCCATCATGGTTTGTATTTTTACGATGAAGGCTCACGAGACTGGTTTCTAAATATTCCATCAACCGATCAACAATCAACGCTATCTCAACTTGCTCCAGGCCCGGGGGGGTTAAGTTTACGCAAAAAAAAGCAGGCAACAAATACTGCTAACACTGCTTCTTCTAAAAAGCAGCTTTTGTACCCTGATTTAACGCAACTGAGCGAAATCCAATCTGCTTTCCGTCGTTTGATCAATGAATGTAAACATGGCGTTATTATTTTTGACGGTGATCATCTTGATGATTTTGCCCACAATGGCCCTAGTATTGAACATTTCAGAGGATTATTAGAGCGAGATTTACGCCAGTTAGCCGTTGACAATCATTTAATCGTTATTTTTATTTCAGGCTTAAAAGGTTCTCAGCTGGCAGACCATTTAAATAACAACAAACCGGTTTTAAATTTTTTGTATCAGCTTGATTCCGATAATAAAAACACGGGCATTGCTAGCTCTATTGCTATAGGCAGCCCTGAACGGGATGAAATAACCGCCTTAATTGATTACTACCGCTTACGTCGAAATTTAAAAATTGAATGGGCTGGCTTACAACAATATATTCAAATATTAACGGGGTATTTAAAAAGTAATCAAAAAGGGGTAAATGATTTATGTCGTTTTTTTGAAACCTTATGTAAATCAAATAAAGCGCTTAATTCTGAACAACTGCATAAACTGACTTCACAAGGCATAGAGACTCAGCCCGCAAAGGTGCGCTTAGCTAATATGATTGGAATGGATGAATTAAAAAAAGAAGTTAATAGCAAAGTTAATTTTGTTAATATCCAAAAAAAGTCTCAACCTGCATTAGAAACATCAAGCTCTTTAACCGCGTTACAGCGTTTATATCACCCTATTCAAAAAGGCTCTTCTGAGGCATATTTACATATTGCATTAACGGGCAACCCTGGCACGGGGAAAACCACTGTAGCTAAATTAGTCGGTGAAATATACCGTGATGCTGGCATTCTTGAAACAGGCCATACTGTTAAAGTGGGAAAACAAGATTTAGTGGCTGGCTATGTCGGGCAAACAGCGATTAAAACACGAGAATGTATTGAGCAAGCACGCGGAGGCGTACTTTTTATTGATGAGGCTTATGGATTGGCTCAAGGAGGAAGTGATGACTTTGGCATAGAGGCCATTACCGTATTGCTTGAAGCCATGTCAGATTTGCGTGCAGAATTAGTCGTTATTGTTGCCGGCTACCCTAATGAAATACAACAGTTAATTGATAGTAATCCTGGTTTTGAATCTCGCTTCGGGGCCAAAATTAATCTCCCCGATATGCTACCTGAACAGTTGCTTGCTGTGTTTATGGAAGAAATAAAGCAATCCGTTATTCCAATCACCTTATCGTTAGAGCTTGAGCAAGCTTTACCCGCCTTTTTTGATGAGTTATATAATAACCGCGATGATCATGAAGGGTTTGCCAACGCAAGAACCGTTATTGAAAAGATTTTTAAACCTATGCTGATGGATTTAACTAGCCAGTCGATGGATGAAGAACCACTTCAAGCAGGTATTCAACATATTCCTAAACCTTTCCAAGGCTATTTGCATAATGCTCAACACCAAAAAGAATTAACCCCGCTTACTGAATTGAATGAATTAGTCGGCCTTGCCGGAGTAAAAAACCAAATCAATGGCTTAATTGCTCAACTGGAAAACAACCAGGCGCGTCAACAAGGTGGTACTACTGTCAGTCAATTATCACCTGGGCACTATCTTTTTTCTGGTAATCCGGGTAGCGGTAAAACAACAGTTGCCCGGCTAATGGCAAAGCAATTTAAACAGATGGGTTTATTACCTAAAAACAAACTAACAGAACGCAGTGCTAGCGACTTAATTGGTCAATATGTAGGGAGTACCGAAAATGCAGTCCGAGAATTACTTAATAACTCATTAGGTGGCGTACTCTTTATTGATGAGGCACATCAACTCGCCACTAATGAACAGGGCTATGGTAGTAATGCTTTAGCCCCGTTTATTCCATTTATGACTAGCCGAGCTCATGAAATATGTATTATTTTTGCAGGTTACAATGCGGGCTTAGAAAAGCTCTTTAATATGGATGTAGGCTTAAGACGAAGAACAACGACCATTACATTTGCTGACTTTACTGCTGAAGAGTTAGCGGCCACTTTTTTTCGTTTTGCTAAAAACAGTGGCTATCAAGTTGAGGATCATATGCAACCTGAATTACAAGCCCTATTCTCCTGGCTGGTTGAAAACAAAGGAGAGCAATTCGGTAATGCAGGAACAGCCGAGCAAATATTAAGTCTGATGAGTGCCCGTTTAGCTTCTCGTATGCAAACACTGACTGCAAGCGATACAAAACCTTCATTAAGTCAACGTAATACTTTATTGATAGCGGATCTACCGCAGCGTGAACAATGTCGTATTTTTTTAGGGAGAAATGAATAATGGAAGCAATCTATCAACAACTCAAAAATGCCATGTTATCTGATGGTGTTGTTCGAGAATTGGTTTTATTACGCTCATTAAATGCTGTTTTTGAGCAATATTCTACAGACGAGAATGACTGGCAACATTCCAGCCCGACCGAATACGCTAAATGGCACGAAGAAATCAAACAATTACTTGATAGTCTGGAATTTATTATTGAGTCAGCAGATAGTTATGCACCCGAAGCAACCCAGTTATCAGCTAATTGTCAGCAGTTACAAAGCCAACAGCAACAAGCAGAACAACGCCTGCAGGACCTTAAAGAGCAAAAAAACCAATTACAATCACAATATACTCAAACTCAGCTGACAGAACAACAACTCAGACAGGAAGTCGCATTATTACAAACATTTTCAGAATTACTTCCTTTACGAGAATTGCTAGTGAGTGAAATAGGTGAGACTAAATTACGCAGTTTAAGTAATGATCGTTTAATCACTCAGGCTACAGAAAAAAAACAGAGTTTAGAACAACTCAGCCTTGAAATTCAGCAAAAAATAAAAGAACAAGAAAGCTTACTGTCTGAGGACTTAATTTTACAAGAAACCGAATGGGAATCTTTACGTCGTCGTGTCACACAAAGCAACAAAAAATAAAGGCTTAATTAACTATGACTACCACCTCTTCAACTAAAGATACAGCCTTGGCTCGTCAAGCTATCGAGACTTATTTACAGACACTATTAGATTTATCGAAATATCCTTCAATCATTGCACCTGATCATAACCAGGTGTTAAAAGCCTTGGATGGACTGATTCAACTCCATTTTCCCAGACCTGCCTGGAGTGCCGATCTAAAAGATATTTTAATCGACTGGCCTGGTTTATTCATTGAACAGCGTGAAAAATTTGAGCAGATACATTCCCAAAAAGACCAAAACAAAATTAATTATAGTGCCTTATATTGGTCTGATGAACGCAATAGCAACGCTGATCAAACTTTAACCCGATTACAGCCTAACTCCACTTTTCTTAGCCATAACTATTTAATTGCTCGCGTCCTAAGCACCCTGTTGCAACACGGTATGTACATCGTCCGATTTAAACCGGAGTATTTTTCTTTTTATGAAAACCATATTGAATGTTCATGGGATTTATTAGCAGTTGATGCATTAACCGAAAAAAAGCGTCAACTGGCTAAAACTGAAGTAGGCTGGGTACATGGAGCATTACGCAAACTAGAACTCTCTGCTGATACACAGCCCGCAGCAGCGGTGACACATGCTTTTGCTTATGCGCTGTTTTATACGTTAACACGCTTGCCACCGGCTCAACATCAAGGGGCATTGTTAGAACAAGTGGACAGGTTTCGCTTATATAACCCTTTATTAACAGCTAATTTACGTGATTTTTGGCGTCATTATTTACAGCTCCCTGTTAACAGTAAAGAAACTCCACTAGAGTGTTGGCAGGCCTTACAAGATCTTTTGACAGAGACACATAATCAAAATAAGTCTTCGATTAATTTTGCTATAACCGAAGCTTATGATATTGGTGGTGACAGTGTTTATGGTCGCCGAAAACAAAGCAATAGCAATGAAGATGTATTTTTCTCAATTTCTGAAATAGGTGCGGCACTATTAGGTGTAGCTGACGGTGTTTCAACCGCTGATTTAGGAAAAGGCCGTATTGCAAGCCATGCAATAAAATGTATTGCTGATGACTACGAACAACAATGGAAACAACGCATACAAGCGTTACTTGCTGAAACCGATATAACGGCTAGACAATTAGCGACTGAGCAGTTAATTAATGATTTTTTTCAACAATGTCAACAAGCTGTCTTGACTGAAATCAACCATTATTTAGACAAGAGTACTGATTTAGCGACAGAAGACTCTGCAGCTATTCAGCCTATGTCCAGCACATTAGTGATTGCCGTGATTATTGGACAATCGGTCACAATCGGTCATTGGGGTGATTCGCGTGCTTATAAAATTAGCCAGAAACAGATTATTCGTTTAACCGAAGACCATAACCAACGAAACGAACAACTACAAAAAAGTGCCCATGAACTCTTTTCCCCTCTACCCCAAGGAAAAGGATCCGAATTAACTCGTGTGGTCGGTCAATGCCACTTGAGTGAGCAAGAAAAAAGCTACATGAGTAATCAACAAAAAGTATCAATAGATCACTGTACCTTGTTAGCAAATGAGTATTTGCTTTTATGTTCTGATGGTCTGCTCAATATTGACCAAATTAGCGATGAAATAACAGCAGAAATTGAATTAATGCAACAAGTTAGTAAACAGTCAAGTCAATCCTGCCGCGAAATAGCTCGACAATTAGTCCGTAAAGCAGATGATGTGCATGGCGTTGATAATATTACTGCCCTACTCTTGAGCCTTCCCTCTCAACAGCAGGCAAAACCTAATACATAACCCGAATATACATACCTAAAGCAGGAATATCATTATGGCTGAAGAAATTTTACTTAACTACTCGCTTGATCAAGATATGTTACAGCGTGTACCTGACCAACGTATATTAGCGCGCCTGGATATTGAGCCAGGTCCCGATCTTCAACAACAAGCGGATATAGCTTGCGATATTGTTCTGGTGTTAGATTGCAGTGGATCAATGGATGGAGCATTTAACAACAATATAAAAGATATCACTAAACGACAAGGTGTGATCCAGGCAACAAAGAATATTTTGCCTAATCTTGGCCCTCAAGATACCGTGTCAATTATTTTTTATGCCAGCCAGGCCTATCATATAGCAACTGCCCTCCCTGCCAACCAACCTGATGTTATTGAACGGCATATTGAATCCTTAACCGATTACAGCGGTGGAACGAATTTTGAAGCCGCGTTAAAAATGACCCAACAGGTGATTAAATCCTGCCCTAATGTCACCAAGCGGGTACTATTCTTAACCGATGGTAATGCAAATTATGGTAAGCCTGAGAGTATCAATCAAATGGTTTCTGAATTAGCCCAACAGGGAGTCACCATTGATAGCATGGGCGTAGGAAAAGATTTTAATTTTTCCTATATGCGTAATTTATCCAAACCATCCAATGGCTTTTCTGAATTACTGGATGCGCCTGATAATGCCAATGCTTTATTTGAAAGCTTGTTAGTAAACACCCAGCGAACCGTTGCCAATAATGTTTTTCTTAGCATCATGTTTCCTGCTGGCATTCGCGATATAGAGCTATACCAGCAAGTGCCTGAAATGCGTTATTACACAGCTAAACTGGGTCAGGATGGCATCAGCCGTATAGAGCTGAATATACAAACTTTGCGCCGTGACAAACGTAATATTTATATACTTAAAGCGAATATCGATGCACCCACTCAGGACAATAACCAAAAAATGGCTGAGATTCGCTTAGATTTTGATATTCCATCACTTAATCTAACAAGACAACGTGAAGCCTGTAATATTTTTGTTAACTTCACCGATCAAAAAACGCATCCGATGCGGGATACATCGGTAGATAACCTTTATTATGAAGCAGAATTAACAAAACTGTACTCGCAGTTTGTCGAAATAAAAGACCAGGATTGGCAGAAAGCAGTTGCCTTATTACAAGAAATGATCCAACGTGTGAATACCTTAGGTGATAATGAACGTCTCACATTCTATCAACAAGCCTTGACTAAACTACAGAAAGATAAACAACTGAGTAATGATGATTTAAACCGGATAGGTCAAAGTAGTTCGCGTTCTACCCAACAACAGTTGGCTGATATTATTCCCCCTAGCGCACAAGCATCTGTGCTGGACTATTAATTTCCTGACCCTAAAGAAAGACTATGGCAGACAACTCTTTAAAAGCGGTTAATGATCAAAGGCTCAAGCGGGAAATCGTTGAGTTCCACAGAAATGGCGAGAACTACCGTTGCCTGGCAACATTAGCTAATCGATACAAATTAACGGGGTTACTCTCAGTTGGTGGATTTGGTGTTATTTATCAAGCCATCGACACCCGTTTATTTAACAAAAAAGTACTGATTAAAGCCAACCGTTATGATCGCAGGCACTTAAGTGTGCCGAATAATAATGCGGTGATACAGGAAGTAAAGACCCAACGACACAGGCTGGAACATGAACGCCGGATGTTATTACAGGCACAGGCACGCGATATTTCCCAGGCACCGTTAGTCCTAGAAGAAATTAAAGACTTAGGACTGGATTTATATGGCCCGCATAAAGCTGATGATGGACAAAGCCATTATTATGAATTAAAGGATTTATGGAAAGTAGAGCCTTTTTTGGTGTTAAGTTATGTTGATGGTTTGCCCTTAGACGTTATTTTAGATAAAAAGACTAAACATCTGGTAAAAGACACCTTTTTTAGAAACCACTGGGGTTTCACTAAGTCATTTATTATTCAAACAGCCAAAATATTCCAGCGTTTTCACAGGCAAGACAAAGGCGCAAACGATAAACTATTTAGCTTTATCTATCAGGATTTAAAACCTGCTAATCTCATTTTCAGCTGGGAAAAAAACTTTGTTTTAATTGATTTCGGCAGCTTTGCAGTACGCCTTAATGGTCAGACACAGCCTAACTTTGCTAAAACAGGGACGCTTGGCTACCAACCCCCTGAGTTTACCCCTAATTACCCAACCGATAAAATTGATGCCCGTGCAGATGTTTTTGTCCTCGGGGCAACCGTCTATCACATGATGACCCAGCAAGCACCACGAGCCGATGCACAGGGCAAAAGTGTGTTTGATAACCAAGCTATTAATAAGCTTCCTAAGCAATGGCAAAGCTGGATTAAAAAATCAACTCATAATGATCTTTCACAACGCTACCAAACTATGCAAGAGGCGCTTAAAGATGCCTTTGAGTTACCCATTAGAGAGGAAAAGTAAATGGAATTGATACCCGGAACTCTGATTAAAGATAAACGTGGTGAAAACCGCTGGAAAATAACAAAAGTTATCTCCAGCTACCCTCAACATACGTTATGGCAGGTTGAAGACTGTGATTCGGTAATGAATAAGCGGCTTTTATCAATGCTGACTTTAAACTATCAGAGCCTGCCTGATCGAGACAGGGCTATGGCAATTGGTACTTTACGTGAATCCTTACTTAATGTGGCTAAATTACTCTCAGCGAACTATACCTTTTTACCTGAGCCTGTCGATATACTCCACTATTCCAACACCGATGATGTAATGAGTCCTCAGCTAGGTGAACAAGAACTGGCATTGGTTTTTGCACAAAGTAATGGTGATATTCCCCAGTTTAATGGGAATATCATCCGTTTAAAAGATAGCGAAAAGCAACAATCATTACACTCTTTGAAAAGCCGGATACTCATTCCGATTATCAAAACATTAACCCGATTGCATAACGAGCAAACCATTATTCAAGCAATTCCACTTGAATCTGTCATCAACAACACCATTACTCACTCACCTTATCTAACGGGATTTACTTCACTGGTTAATTTAAATGATTTTGTTGGCTACAATGCCAATAAAATCATCCTGCGACCCGATCCTCTGTATTCGGCTCCGGAGTGCTTTGACCCAAAAGGTCAGCTATCCCCTGCAACCGATGTTTATGCACTGGGGAAGTTGATCTTACAATTGCTTTTAAAAGGGAAATACACACAGCACTTTACCTGCAACAACCCTTTCCCATCAGATATACAAAACTTAATTAATTCATTAGATCTCCCTGACCCTTGGCCTCGTTTTTTAGCAATGTGCTTACAGCATGACCCCAAACAGCGTTTTCAAAACCTTACTGAAGTTGAAATTTTTTGGAAATCACCGGCTGAACAAGAAGACATTAGAGAACAACGTGAACAAGATCAACAGAAAAGACAACAGTTTGAGAAAGATAAACAACAAGCAAATGCAAGGCAACGTGAACGAGACCAACAGAAAAGACAGCAATTTGAGAAAGATAAACAACAAGCACAAGCACGCACGCACAATGTAAATCAAAAGACGACTAATAAAGCACCTTGGCATTACCGAGAAAATTCACAATTACCCAATGCTGCTTTAATTATTTGGGATGAAAAGCTAAGCAGTAGAGGTGAAAATTTTCAGTACAGTACGCTTTATCGTCAGTTTTCTTATCAATATAACTTTTCTCCACGACTCTTTTTTCAGAAAAACTATAAAAACAAGAAGACTAACAACCCCTTCTTTTCTATGCTAAAGGACACTTATGCCCTCAATACCATTCATTTTGAAGAAAAGGATGCCGTAGCGACGCTACACCGTGAACTAGACCCTTATTTAAAAAACCTTAAACACCTGATTATTGTTGGCCATGAAGAGATAGCCGCCGTTAAATCCCTTATGGAACACCCAGATAGTAAAAATTGGAATATTCATTGGATACATAATACTCAATCTAATCCATTAACTAATTTGCAACTTCATCATTATGATTTAAAACAACTCATCCGTACAAAAAAGAAATAATTTTATGATGGAAAAGAAAAACAAAGTGTTATCTGAAAAAGACCCACACTGGCGTAGTGAGGTATTAGATTCTTTCACAAAGTATGATTATCAAACTTCTTTAGATAAGGCCATAGACTATTTAAATAAGCTGCCACAGCGAACGGATATTAACGAAGCCATCACGGAATCCGACTATGTAACCATTTACTATACGATTGCAGCCAGTGCTTATGGCGTATTAAATAAAAACAAGACCTTTGATGAGAAAAACTGGACATATTTCTTTCACTATTTTGATCGCTATATTGAGCTTATCAACACTAGCGATAAAACCAGTTTATACCCCAAAAACGCCGAAACTTTACTGGATAATTCACTTGATTTACTGATCAGTTTTCAAGCTAAACAGCTTGCCGACAAAGCAAAGGCTTGTGTTTCTCAAATGCTCAATGCCTGGGATGAAAAGCTTGCACTATCCGTTTTGCTAAAAAAAGTATTTGATGAACGGATGGATTTTAAGCGGCCTGATGCCATGATCTATACCCGTCAGTTAGCTGAGATTTATCTACATATTGCCAAAGATTATGCTGATCAATATCATGCTGAGTGTGCTGCAGTCATGAACCTCTTATCTGACTTGACTTACTTTGAAGGTAAAGATAATAGCGAAGAAGAAGCACTCGCATGGATAGAGAAATCGCTAGTCTTAAACCCAAATGATAAATTTGCCAAGCGGCGTAAAAAAGACATTCATAATAGTCTAACCATTAATAATCAAATCCGTCGTTTTAATCATGACACTAATAATGAAATTGGCGGTTTACAGAGTAATTTAAAAGAATTAAAAAAATTACTCTGTCAATCAACAGAAAACGACTCAAGCTTACTTTATTTACAAAAAATTGATAACTCGATACAACGCATGGCAGGCATACGTCGTTTTGTACAAAAACATGCGCCCGATTTCAAACAAGTAGATATTGTTAAAGACATTATCATTCCGTTAACAGCCAGTTATCAAGATTGTATGCACATACAAGTTATTCCCGAAACAAGTTATCTCTGGGAAGTAGACTGTGAGTATTTACGTCTTGCATTAGACAATCTTATCAAAAATACCTTTGAAGCCTTTGATCGTCAACATATTAATCCCCAAGAAAGGCAATTACGCATTACCCTGCAGGAAAATAACAAGCATTTGGAAATACGGCTTTGTGATAATGCAGGGGGTTTAGATGAAGCTTTGCGTGACCGTATTTTTGAAAAATACACCAGCAGTAAAGGTATTAGCAAAGAAACTGGATTAGGGTTATCAAATGCCCTAACTGCCATAGAACAAATGGACGGAAGTTTACAATTAGACGAAAAACAACCGGATAACGGCAGTACATTTATTATAAAACTAAGTATATGAGGCATCAGCTATGAACACTTCTTTAAGCATCCTGTTTATGGATGACGAACCATCTAACGATATTATTAGCAATGCTCGAGAGCGTTTGAGTGCTCAAGGTTTTGAAGTTGATTTTGTTAGCACCATGAGTGCGGCAATTGAAGCTTACTATGAAAAATTTTATGATATTTTTATACTTGATATAGATATGAGTCACTTAGCTGATGACCAGGAAGGCGATGGGGTAAAAGTATTAAAACGCTTTGTATCTTTACATAATCAAACTAAAGTCATTTTATTTAGTGGTGCCGGCACCGTTCAACACTGGTTTGCCGCAGCAAACGCACATTGTTTTGGGTATATTGCTAAAGATCAGCAACAAGGTGAATTAGATAGCATTGACTTGCTTATTGAAAAAATAAAAACCACTATCAATACACCTGTAACGACTAAAAATAAAACATCACTGCCCCCTCCTTCAAAGGTGTTATTAATCAGTGATGATGCCGAGCTTTCTGAACTGAGCAGTACGCTAGTTAACAAAACTCTGGGTGATAACTGGAGCACGCAAATAATGACGCCGGAGCAGTGGGCAGAAAATCCACCCAGTAATGATCAATATGGCATTATTGCCTGTCTACAGGCTAGATTTTCTACCCGCGCACGAGTCCAACACCAGTTAGCCACCCTATTAGCCAGTACACCTAGTCCACAAACGATTATTGCTTGTGATGGCTTAGATGCAGAACGTAATTCAATCCTGTTTATCGCTAATCATCACCCATTCCGCATGGTAGATTTACAGCATCCTCAATGGCAACAATTTTTCACTGATACCCTGATGGCAGCTGTCAACTGGTATGGAAAACAAGAAATATTCGTTGCGGATGCCGATACCTTAAGCCGTATTCATATAACCTTACCCGAAGATGTGCAAGCCAACTGGGATGCAGAATTATCGGATGAGGAAATGGAACGTTTATATGACGATTATGAAACAGCTATCGAAGAAAATGATAAGCAAGATAAGGGTGAAAACCTATGAATCCAGACATTGCCTATATGTTAGATACCAATGTACTCTATGACTGGTTGTATTCATATATTCCGCAAATAAAATCCAGTGACCCTTACTATAAACACAACCCGCACAAATGGACTCATTTCAAAAAACGCTTAAGCGGCATTAAGCAATTTATGGAACATAATGAAAATACGATTTATATTCCCGATTTAGTCTGGTCTGAATTTTTAGGTGTAATGCTACATAAAGATATGGATGTAAGCGGCGATCTGCATAAATTAAAACTGCATTTTAGATTATTGCTGGGAGTCGTCCAGCAAATGGAATTACTCATTCAAAACAGCCCCAACATCCATTTTTTTTCACCCAATTCAGAAAATTTCAGCAGTTCGCCTTATACTGATGCCGCAGAATTAGTGACTGATCTGGATTTATTCGATCAACGTCTATTTAAGCAATTAAAAAACATAGGGCGAGACCCCAATAAAATAACAGAAAAATTTTTAGATGGCATGGATGCCGTTATTGTCACCTATTTAGATGGCCTGGCGGCTAATCATCCTGAACAACGCATTATGCTTTATAGTGGTGATTACCGTTTGTTTTTAGGTTTTTCCAGAGTCCGAAATTATTGGAAACGTTATGGGTTTTCACAAAATACAGGTGCAATCTTTTCTTCATTTAACACGGTTAGATCAAAAAATGGATTAAATCATCCTGCAACTATTTTGAGAAAGAAAAAGGTTAAAACACTAGGGGTGCTTTAACCTAGAAAAATCAGTTGAGCGCTAAGTTTATACTTAAGCTATTAAATATAATAAATCAAGTTTATTAGCTCTCCCCAATCTGGTGAGGGATTATCGCTCCATGGTTTTGTGAATAAACCTGAACAAACAATCCTGCAGAATAAGCTTCCAGCTTTTTTGTTTTTTATGGCTCTATACCAACTACAGCTTGATAAAAAACAGCTAAAAAACTACGTCATCCCCGCTTGACTGGGTAGCACGCAGGAATGACGGATGATAAAATGTTAAATAACTTATGAACGACTACTTATTGGCCGCGAGCAGAACAAGGTCAGGAGCAATCGCGGCCAATAGGCCCCTCCTACTTTTACCGACGGAATTTCAAATAAATATTAAAATTGATGGCATATGACTCTTTAAGCAGTAGTTTATTAACAGCATGTTGGTTTTTTATTTAACCCTATTGATAGGCTAATCAAATTTAGTAGGCTACATATATTTTTCTAGGTTTAACAAAATAATAACTATATCTTTGGTTTTATTTAAAAGCGTCGTATAATCAAAACCGTTAGTATTAAATATTACGAGACTAACAAATAAAGTGAGTTGCAAGCTGGGATAAAAAGGGCTAAATTAAAAAGCCTTTTTTGGTCTCCAAAAAGCCCCTTATAGCCTATTGATAAATAACCCTTATTTCAGGTGCCAGGGGTTTGAACATAGCCCTGTTTTTGAAGGGATTAAAATTATTTAGAATGCAGTTATTCTCATTAGGCTTGCATCGCTAATTCTATTGTCATAATATTTTCTCTGTAGCTCAAAACGACTATAAATCTAAAAATGGAATGTTTACTTTGTAATAAAGAGCACCCGGCAGACCAGGCTTGCTCTAACAACGCCACATCAGGCTGGCAATGGAAAAATAAAGCCCCTGGACCACAATCGGTCACTGCGGGTAATAGCTGGGCGTTTTGTTTACCGCTGATTGGTCAGGGACCTATGCCTGCTTGTAAATGGCAAGATATTCCAGCTGATCTCAATGCTACTTTTGAGGGCTTTACAATTAGACTGAAAATTCCATTAAATAAAAAAGGAATTTACAAATTAGTCTATAAAATTGAAGGGTACAGCCACTTAGACGGGGTTTTACGCTTAAAAATATTACCGGGTTTGGAGAAAAAAAAGCCTCTTGTTAAAACCTCTGATACCCCTTCGATAGTTCTTCCTGCAACACCATCACCAAGCTCAGAACAAATATCCAATACAGTTCCATTACCGCAAACAGAACCCAAAGACAGATTAGGAAGTGAGGCTTTAGCCTCGCCTAAAACAGACAGGGCGACTAAGCCTACAGAATCATCCCCTTTACCTCCCCTTTTCATCCATGTTTTTTGTGATTCAACACCTATTCCACAGCTAAAAACTAAACTAGAAGTTCATAAAAGCTTATTGCTAGGTAAACGCTCTGACTCGAAAAAAATATTCCCTGATATTAACCTAAAAAATTATTTTATAAGCAGCTCCCATGAAGCAACCTGCTCACGTGAACAGGCAAAAATTTATATTTCTGACAATTGTGTTTTTATTCAGAATTTGGGTAAACAGCCGCTATTACCCAACAATGGCAAACCCATCATAAGCGAAGATATCTATAATTGGTCTATTGGTGAATATATGCAGTTGCCAGGTGGAATTCGATTATTATTAGCCTTGTAGGTTGGGCAACGCTTTTCTGCCTACCTTATACCAATCTCAATAAGTTCGTCTGTTATTTCTTCTCCTGCTGGATATGACAAACAGTAACAGCCTCAAAATGTAGCAAAGTGTACCCTAGTGATAAACAAGCATTAACAGGGTCTGTAGGTGGTCTTCTTTTGCGTTTTTTAAACTCTAAAGAGGGGGCAAAAAATCTGGTATAAGCCGTAAAATATGCAGCGGCGGCCGCCCCTTCAAAACCACGTAACTGAGCGATGGTAGAACTCCCCTTATCTAACCCATGCAGTTTATGATCAATACTTTCTAAAGACGTTAGCGCAGTCACAATAGGCTTGCGTAAATCAGCACGTTTTTCCTTCACCCGATTTAAAAACTGCTGTTGCTTGGAAACTTTAGCAAGCACTAACTGCCAAGATAGCTCAAACAAAGTTTCTTTATTAAAAAACATTGCCAATTGAGCTAACTTTCTTTTTGCATCGTTATGAGTATGACTAAAGGCCATCGTACGCCGCGCACTGTTGCGACCGGATAAAAACAACAGATCCACCTTATGTTCACTCAATGCACATAACAACCGACTCTCAAACTGAACATTTCCTCTGACAATAATTTTACTCAACAGATGAAAGGGTACTGTGCCTCTTTTATTTTCATTCTCATACAAGGCCATGGTATGACCGTCTAATTTAACTGTCAGATCTTTACGATCCAGATACAAGGTACTCATCAACATTAACCTACATAATAAAAACTACCATCCTGAGGCGGAACCGCCTTACCTAGAGTAATGACCTGACAACGACCATCGAGCTGTAACAGAAAAAAACTATCTTCAGTACAGTCAATAACATATTTTACTTCCGCCAATAAATTCTGTTTTTCTGCCTTGGTTAAAAAACACTCAAACACAGATTTTTGACCACCCGAAGCATATGCACGTACGACCTTTAGTGCTTTGCGTAGGCGAGAGCCATCACGGATATCATAAGCGGCAATAAATAGTTGTCTTTTACTCATGGAACCTATAGTAAGTCAACTGATTGAAAAGTTAAGACATGACAAGCTTGTCATAAAATATCATAGCTATTAACAGAGCACAGCTAAGCAAAAAACTAGCCTATTTTTTTCCATGCTCCCCCGTGGGAATAAGAAACCTGTGGTTTGTTCACAGCCAGGTAGGGTGGGCAGGTTTTATTGCCCACCATTGAGATCGAATCATGGTAAGCAATAAAATGATGCCTATCCTAATAGCCTCTTCCTTTTTTATCTTAATCCCTTCTTAATAAGGTCAATAATTTAAATAAAGCTACTTGTTTCGGCAACAGGCAAACCAAAAAGTCTTAATCCCTTCTTAATAAGGTCAATAATTTAAATAGCCTGCTGCTTTTATCCTTTTCTTATCAAGGTGTTGATAAGGGGGTTGTTGGTTTTTAATCATTTTAAAAAGCTAGCCTCCTTTATTTAACCACTTATCAATTTTTTCTTCTAATAATTTTAAATCCTGATAACAACATATTTCAATATTTAATTCTTTTGCACGGTCTAAATGATGCTGTTGCAGTTTTTTAATACTGACTAACATCGCTTTTGCCTGTAATCCACCCAATAAATCCCGGATGCTATCCAGTTTATACAAAACATCAGCACCTTCACTGTGTTTTTTACTTTGGCCACTGTAGCGCTTGGTTTTGCATTCTAACAAGTATAACCGATTGTCTTTTAACAGGGCGACATCAATCTCATTGAGCACTGTATTTTTCCAGCAATTCTCAATTTAAAGAAATTCAATGGCTTATGCTTAGATATGGCTTAAATACACATTTCTGAAATTTTAAAT
>ENA-ORXI01001297-ORXI01001297.1-sediment-metagenome-genome-assembly--contig:-NODE-1297-length-19575-cov-5.740435_pt1 | contig 19575 bp, 20 predicted proteins | sample MGYA00237861_ERZ511468 | MGnify/ENA primary metagenome ERZ511468 (study PRJEB26299, sample SAMN06266213) | sediment metagenome | isolation source: Hudson Canyon methane seep mesocosm | place...
GATAGACAACAAGTAATGTATAACGACTTTGTTCTCATTGGTCCAAAAAGTGATCCTGCATCAGTAAGTGGTATGAACGCAAGTGTTGCTTTACAAACAATCAAAAAAAATGAATCAAATTTTTTCAGTCGTGGTGATAACTCAGGAACAAATAAAAAAGAAATCTCTTTATGGAAGCAGGCAATGGCAATTGCTCCTGATAATGCAAAATGGTATGTTCAAACTGGACAAGGAATGCTGCGAACTATTAATATGGCCGCTGAAAAAAATGGATATACAATGACAGACCGTGGTACTTGGATCAAATACCAATCACAAAAAGGTGATAAAAACAAGTTAAAAGTTGTGGTTGAAGGTGATAAAACACTGTTTAATCAATACAGTGTTGTAACAATCAATAAAGCAAAATGCTCAAATGTAAATCCTGCTTTAGCAAAGAATTTTACATCATGGATTAATAATGATGAGACACAAAAAGTAATTGCAGACTTTAGGTTATTGGGTAAGTCTTTGTTCATACCAAATGCCAACAAGATATAGAAAAGTCAGTAATTAAAAAAATGAAAAATAGGATGGCATAGGAAAAATGAGTCTTTATACCGATGGTTTTAATCAAGCAATTGAACTACTTATATCAGGGAACGAAAGTGTTTACTCTGCCATTAGTACAACAGTTACTGTATCTTCATGGTCCTTGATTATCAGTCTAATATTAGGACTTCCACTTGGATTTGCTCTTGGGTATTATAATTTCCCGGGCAAGTCTATAGTGCGAACCATTGTAGATACTTTTTTAGCCTTTCCTACAGTTGTAATTGGTCTTATTGCTTATACCATGCTATCACAAGCTGGAGCATTTGGAGAGTTCAACTTACTGTTTACACAACAAGCAATTATTATTGGACAAGTTGTACTGGGACTTCCAATTATCATTGCATTAACAGCAACACAAGTTGAGGCTGTGGACCCAAGGCTTTATACGTCACTTAAAGGTTTGGGTGCACGACCTTTTCAGATATTAAATGCAACATTGATTGAAGCAAGATTTGGAATAATGACAGCAGCAGTGACTGCATATGGAAGAATTATCACAGAGATTGGTATTTCTATGATGGTGGGTGGAAACATAAAATACCACACAAGAACAGTAACAACTGCAATCGCGTTAGAAACTGGAAAAGGTGAATTTGTCACTGGAATTGCACTGGGACTTGTTCTTTTTGCAATGGCACTAATGGTAAACATTTCACTCTCATTTCTTAAAAAAGGATGGACACAATGAGTAAACTTTATGAACTAAACAAGGTTGAACAACATTATGATGGGAAAAGAGTCTTAAATATTGAAAATTTGTCATTGGATGAAAATCAAATAGTAGGATTTTTTGGTCCCAATGGAAGTGGTAAATCAACACTTCTTAATCTACTCTCATTTGTCAACTCTCCAACTCAAGGACAAATAGCCTTTAAAGGTATGCATAATGATAAGATTGACTTAGAAACAAGACAGAGTGTAGTTATGGTACCTCAAAATCCTTATTTACTTAAACGTACAGTATTTGAAAACATTGCTTATGGTTTGAAACTGCGAAAAGAGAGTGGAAATATCAAAGAAAAAGTTGAAGAGGCGCTGTCTATAGTTGGGCTTGATAATTCATTTGCCAATAGAAAATGGAGCCAACTCTCTGGTGGTGAAGCTCAAAGAGTAGCACTTGCTGCCCGTCTTATTTTAAAACCAAAAGTTCTAATCCTTGATGAACCTACAACGGGAGTTGATACCAACTCAGCACAGCTGATTAAAGAAGCTATATTAACTGCCAAACAGCGATACAATACCACCATCTTTATTTCAAGTCATGACCATAACTGGCTTAATCATATTTGTGATAGAAAGGTGGCACTGTTTCAAGGCAATTTAGTTGAAAGTGGCAGTGTAAATTTACTTTTCGCACCTTGGGAAAAAGATGAAAATGGAAACCTAATCAAATTTTTCCAAGACGGTCAAACATTAACTATACCAAACAGTAGAGATAAAAAAAGAGACTCCGTTATCATGCTGGATTCTGATAACATCAAAGTATGTAGAAAAGATTGTCACAAGATGATTAATCCAAATACCATCATAGGAACGATTACTTCTATTCAACAACAACATAGTTTGGAATTTCTATTAATAGAGTTTACTATTGGAGGAGTTGCTTTTAATAGTAGGTTGACAAGGCAGGAGATGGAATCACAGAGGTTTTTACCTGGTGATAGGGTTTATGTTAATATAGATACATCTCTTCTATGTTATATCTGATGCATTAAGGTGGCATTTTTGCCCACCTTCTGCGTTGGAAGTTAATAAAACTGACACCTTACTACATCGATACATAATTCAAAAAACCAGACAGTATTTCTATGAAAAAATTGATAACTAATTAATTTAAATAAACGCTCAAATATTCTTTCTTTTTTTATAATGTATGTTTAAGTAAAAGTAGACAATACTATAATTATAAAAATTATATGAAGGTATAACAAGTGTTAACAATAATTGTTTCAACTATATTTATTTCACTTATCATTAATATAGTTTTGAAAAAATTTCAACTTCCAACTATTATAGGATATATTGCAACGGGAACAATCATTGCATATGGATTTGGACTTCACGATGCTATACATAATCATGACTTAAAAGAGATTGCTGAGTTTGGAGTAGTTTTTTTGATGTTTACTATTGGATTAGAGTTTTCAATTGAGCATTTAAAAAAAATGAAATATGAAGTCTTTGTTGCTGGTTCAATGCAAATTATTATAACTTCTTTAGTTGTGTATATCATGGCTTTTTATATTTTTGATTTGGAGCAAAAAACATCCTTTATAATATCTTTAGCTATTGCTTTATCCTCAACGGCTATTGTTCTTAAAACATTTAATGAAACGGGTGAAATAAACAAACGATATGGTCAACGAAGTTTAGGTATTTTAATCATGCAAGATATAGCAGTAATTCCGATTTTACTTGTTATTGGATTTATGAGTAATACTGATGGAAATATCCCTTTGCTTCTTGCAGAAATGGTAGTAAGTGCGCTTGTGTTGTTATTTCTTTTATGGTTGTTTGGAAAGTATTTGTTAGAACCATTTTTTGCTCAAATAATTAAAACAAACTCTGATGAACTTTTTATTGGTACCATTTTATTTCTTGCTATTGGAGCGTCTGTTCTTGCTCATAGTTTAGGGTTTTCTTACTCATTAGGAGCATTTATTGCAGGTATGTTAATTGCTGAAACAAAATATAAACACCAAGCTGAAGCTGACTTGATACCTTTTAGAGATATTCTTTTGGGTATATTTTTTATTACTGTTGGTATGCAAATAGACTTTGAAATAATATTTTCATATATTCATATTATATTAATGCTTTTAGTTGCAGCCATGATTTTAAAATTTGTGATTATATATGCAATTGTAAGTTTGCGAGAAAACAAAAGAACTACATTAAAAACAGCACTAAGCCTAGTGCAAATTGGAGAGTTTTCACTGGCACTTTTAGAGTTAGCAAGAACCAACAGTCTAATAGGTCCTCCGCACGGTCAAGTTTTAATCGTTACGATTGTAATTTCTATGATATTAACGCCATTCATATTAAAAAATTTAAGTGCTATAACAGATAAATTTATTGAAAATAAATCACCTGTTTCCCAAAATGATATTTCACCAGAAGATATGAAAGAACATACAATCATTTTAGGTTTTGGTGAGTTTGGTAAAAATGTTGCTAATCATTTAAAACTTAGCAATGAAGATTATATTGCAGTTGAAAACAATATTGATACTTTTCATAAAGCAAGTGATAGTGGTGAACCAATAATTTTTGGAAATGCAAGTAATAGACGACTACTAGAACACTTAAATATTCAAAAGGCAAAGAGTATAATTGTAGCAATTGATAACCCAAAGAAGTTACATAATACTTGTGAAAATATACTCAAAGTTGTGCCAAGTAGTAAAATCATTGTAAAAGTACACAGTCTAAAAGAAAAAGCCTTAGTTGAGGATTTAGGAATTTATAATATTTACGTAGAAAACGAAATACTAAGTAATGTTATTTGTGAATTTGTAATAAAGAAATAAATTCTTTGTTATAAAGTAAAGAAACACAACAGATAAAGGAGAAAACGAGACTCAGAATTTTTAATTCTGCGTGTATTGCAAATTTATATCAAAGTGTCTTTTTATGACGCTTGCATATTTTTAAGTGATATCATCAAGGCTAATTCATCATGAGTGTTTGTAGTATCTAATGATGTCATCGTAATGTCTTCTTTGATATCATCAATATTATCTACTGATTTAGCCTTAAGACTTTGAGTTGAAGACTCTGTCTCTTTTTTATCAATACTTTTAGCTATGAGTGAATTAAAAATTGAGGGACTTGTATTATAGGGAGTTGTACTTTTTATATTTGTTGATGTGTTAGACGTATTTATTTCATTAGATGCATTAACTTTCACATGAACTCCTATAAAAAAGAATATAGTTAAATTATACATAAAATAATATTAAAAATACATCTAGTATTAAGAAAATAATTATTTGTTATATATATAGATGCTAAAATAGCGCATTATTGATAGTTATTGTAAAATATAATAAATAAATAACTTTTCAAGCTTAAATTCTTGAAAAAGAATACCTAACTTAAAAGATTAAATAATACATTTATTATTTCTTTCATACAAATAATCATTAGTTTATCTATTAATAGTGTATTAATCCATATTGTTTTAGCATTGAGTTATACAAAATAAAGGAGAAGTTATGAAGATATTGATTTCTATACTCACTGTTTTATCGTTGATGTTATTACCATCATTCGCCAAAGCAGATAAAAAAGAGAAAAGTTTCAAAAACAGTGAAAAATCACATGAAATGGCTAATGAAAATGCTAAATTCAAACGTGGTGATGATTGGAAAAAAAATAAGAAAAAAGACGATGATGACGATGATAAAGATGATGATGATAAGGATGACGATGAGGAAAAAAAAGATAAGAAGATGAAAAAAAAATAAAGGGGACAGGCACCTTTATTTTTAAAGTAAAAGCCACAACAATAGAAAATTTTCAGCCCTTGTTGAAGCTAAGTTTTTTTCATTTCAAAGCGTAACAAGATTTTAACTGCCTGAGCGTAAGAAATGGAAGCAGGGGAAAACTTGTGCCAAAAGGCACAAGGCAAACTTCGCGCGTAGAGCACATTTTAGCGAGTTTTAAAATCAAGCTTTCAAATGCAAATCACTTAGGTAGTCGCAGACCTTCAATAACACGATGGAAGAGTTTTTTTCAAAGAAACTTTTCACTAAGCAACGTGAAACCGCATTTGCTAGTTTTGCTTCATTTTTTTACGGTTAAAAAAAGAAGGGAATCAAATATGTGTTTATTCTAAAGACAATATTAACGTTGTAATAGCGGTAACATGTGATTCTATCTATCCTCAGAAATTAGCAATTATTCCACAGAAATATACTTATCTATGATTTTATTAATGCTACCTTTCTTTTCAAGTTTTAAGAAAATTTCATTTATCTTGGGCATTAATTTAGTATACTGAGATTTTTTACTCATAAGTAAGTGCATTTTTATTGGACCAAAACGTGATTCTGTTAATGTGATTTTAGAAGTCAAATTTCTTTCTTTAATGAGATGGTTGGTTGATACTATGGAATCAATCATAATATCAGCACGTTTTCGTGATAAAAATCTTATTGCTGAATCCTCGATGGATACATATTTTGTGTTAACGCCTTTTTTTTCTAAATTTACTTTATGCCAGCCATTTCCTGAATTGGTCACAACTTTTAAATTTAAATCTATAATATCTTGAATACTTTTAATTTTATTTATTTGATTGATTTTTGGATGATTTTTATAAGTATAAACGTATAAATATAATAAAAAGAAAGGTTTATCACTTTTTATAGAATATTTTAATCTACTGGGTGTTGGTACAGTAATTAAAAAATCCGATTCACCCTCTTTAACTGTTCTTTGGGCACGTTTCCATGGATAAAAATTTACTACAAGTTCCTTCTTAAGATTCTTTACTATGATTTCATTAAGTATATCTATATATAAACCTTGTGGAATACCTTCTTTCTTATATGACATAGGTATCCAATTATGACACGAATAGTTAATTTTTTCTGATATGATATTATTTTCTTTTGCTAACACATGATTTGAAAATAAAATTAAAATGGCAATTAGGAATATATTTTTTACTTTATTCATCATAAATCCTTTCCATATTATAGTATAATTTTAACGTGCAAATAATGTGTAGCTTGAATTAAAACAGCCAACTTTTAAAAAAACTCCAGTTCATCTTCTTCTTTTGAATGAAGCATGACCCTGTTTCTGCCATCTTGTTTTGCTTGATATAGAGCATGATCCGCCATTGAATAAAAACCAGTTTTATCCACACTATTTTTAGAAAAATCAACAACAACCAATCCAAAAGAAGCCGTTACAATTTTTAGATTATCGTTTAAAGAGTGACTGATACCCATGTTTTGGATTTTTATTCTTATACTGTCTGTGAAGAATATAGCATCTTTTTCACTTAAATCTGTAAAAATTATTCCAAACTCTTCACCTCCAAGTCTAAAAATAAAGTCACTTCCTCTTCGTGTTGATTCATCTAAAATTGCCCCAATGGCTTTAAGTACATCATCCCCAGCTTTATGTCCATTGCTGTCATTGTATTTTTTTAAATTATCAACATCTAAAATAGTAAATGAAAGGATTTTTTTATCTCTGTCTGCACGTTGTATTTCACGATTAAATACATCATCAAAATGTCGTCTGTTATATAAGTTGGTAAGAGCATCTTTTAAGGAGAGGAGTTCAAGTTTATTACATTTTTCTTGGCATTCACTAAGAAGTTTTTTTAACTGTTTTATTTCATCTGTATGACTAATATCACTATTTTCTGTTTTCATATTTAGTTCTTAAGATTGGATTTATAATATTTTATATGAATATTGTGGCATATTTGTGGTTTTTAGACAATATTAACGTTGTTTTGGAAATAAATTTAATTTAATTAATTCTATTTATTGCTACACCAATAATAATTATTTAATTTATTTGTACTAATATTTTATCGTACATAATACTTAAGGTTTTTTTCTCTAAAATTGGGAATATGTTTCGTTTTAATTACGTTTGTACTGTATTAATATTGCGATATTAGTTTTACCATTAAAATTAGGGAGGTGTGAGATGAAAATAAAAACAAATAATTCTATTATGGTATCAGTTGTGAGTCTGGCAATAGCTATTGGGCTATTTATACCAACAGAATCTTTTGGAAGAAATCCTGTTATTGCTGTTGAAAAGAGAGATTCAAATGGTGATAATCGTGTGAGCCCAAAGGAATGGGGTAAATCAAAAAAAATCTTTGATAAGATTGATGACAACGGGGATGGTTATATTACCGCTGAAGAGTTTGCCAAAAAATGGGGTATCCCAATGCCTGGGAAAAAGACAAAAAAAAGAACAGCAGCTGATGCAGGGACGTTGGATGAGTCAGAAACAATAATTGCTGATGTGCATATGCATCCTCATCCAGACAATCACCCTGTAGATGTACTTACTTGGATGAATCGTAATGGAGTCAAGTGGGCTGGAAATGGTGCTATGATGGGTGGTCGAGAGGTACGTGAGCTTTATGCTAAAGTTATGGGAGTTCGATATATACCTTTTGGTGGTCAGAGTCAACTCAATCAAATATTCTTTGAAGATGGAGAAGAAGGACTTGAAAACCCTGACAATCATAAATTTAAAGAATTGATGGTGATGCTGAGAGAGGATTTTGAAGCAGGCAAATTAAAAGGTATTGGAGAAATTTTTGCCAATAATTCAACTACATCTAAAATGGACAAACTTAAACGTAAGATGCGTGTTGATGCTGCTACAAATCGTGCTATGATGGATTTGGTGGCTGATTATGGTGGCGTATTATCTATTCATGTACAGTGGGACAGTGACTCTGTTGAACAATTAGAATCATTGGCTAAATACAATACTAAAGCAAATATTATTATGGCACATTGTGGTTCAACTAGCAGTGCATATGATGTACGTGATATATTAAAGAACAATCCAAATATCTATTGTGATTTATCAGCCAGACACCCACCAAAATTACATAGTAGATTGATGCAAAAGAAGCCAGAAATGAAAATATTTACTTCTTCTGGTTTGGTTAATTCTTGGAAAGAGTTGATTGAAGAAATGCCAGACCGATTTATGGTAGGTACAGATATAAAAACAGAAAATGATTATGATAAAAGTATTTCAACAATCAGAAGTGGATTATTATCTAATCTATCATCCCAAACGGCAGAAAAAGTGGCATATCGAAATGCGGAGGTTTTATTGGGTCTTGAGTAAGTCAAGGAAATAAAGGGGACTGTCCCCTTTATTTTCCTTTATTTTTTATTTTTCATAAGATAAAATACTATATTAGTAGCATATAAATTACATATTAGTTAATCATAAATTTCATAAAGTTATATTATCATTTCTCATAATTTTTTAAAAGGTATTTAATGAAGAGTAAGTTTAGCCGTTTAGGTTTTATTTTAGCAGCTGCAGGTTCTGCAGTTGGTCTTGGAAATATATGGAAGTTCCCCTATATTACAGGTGAATATGGTGGTGGTGCTTTTGTTATCGTTTACCTGATAGCCATAGTATTAATTGGTCTTACCATTTTTATCGCTGAAGCAGTGATTGGTCAAAATTCAGAGTCAAATGTTGCGACAGCATTTGTAAAAACGTCAAAATCACAAAATCCACGTTGGAAATTTGCAGCGTTCATGATTTTTGCAGGTTTAATTATCTTGTCTTTTTATTCGGTTGTATTGGGTTGGATTTTAAACTATGTATTTACTTCCTTTCAAACGTTACCAAACAGTCCTCAAGTTGCAGCTGATAATTTTACAAATCTAATCAGCAAAGAGATAACACTACAAATCATATTTCATACATTAATAGCAGGAACGGTTATATTTATTGTGTTAAAAGGTGTAAAAGAGGGTATTGAAAAGTTAAATCTAATTTTAATGCCACTGCTGGGTATTATACTTTTTGGTCTTTTAGCTTATGCTATTTCATTGGACAGTTTTGGCGATGCAATGAAGTTTATGTTTGTTGCAGATTGGAGCAAGATAAATGCCGATGCTCTTTTAGCCGCACTGGGACAAGCCTTTTTTACACTGTCATTAGGAATTGGAACAATTATGACTTACTCTGCATCTTTGCCAAAAGATGCAAACTTTGTAAAATCATCAATTTTAGTGGGTATTGTTGATACTTCAATCGCATTGATATCTGGACTTATTATTTTTACTTTTCTTTTCGCTGCTGGTGCAAAAAGTGGGGCAGGTCCTGGACTTGTATTTATTTCATTGCCACTTATTTTTGCCGATTGGGGAATATTAGGTAACATAATTGCTATTTCATTTTTTGTAGCTCTGCTGTTTGCTGGAATTACTTCTGCTGTATCAATGATTGAACCTGCGTTGATGTTTTTAATTGAACGATTTAATATGAGCAGAAAAAAAGCTACAATAATTTGTGGATCAGTTTTTTATGGTTTGGGAATCGTAGCTTTATTATCTATGTCAAGTTCTTATGGTGCGAGTTTAACATTTTTTGGTAAAAATGCCTTTGACTGGATGGATTTTGTAACTTCATCCGTTTCTATGCCAATTGCGGGAATAGTAATTTGTGTCTTTTTAGGTTTTTATGTTGATAAACAAATGTTAAAAGACAAATTTACAGCATTTACCTCAGTGCTGTTTTTTAATATCTGGTACGTACTAATCAAATATATCGTACCTTTAGCTATTGCAATATTATTGTTGAATAAACTTGGAATTATCAAATAAGTTATTGTTGTCTTCGTAATCAAAACTGTCCACTTTTATTTAATGGACAGTTTAATATCTAAATAAAGGGGGACAGTCCCCTTTATTTCCCTTTATTTTTAAACAAAAGCTCAAAGAACTGAAATTTTCAGTCTTTGTCATAGCTTGGTTCAAAACCAGTAATAATTACATTATCCTTATTTTGATAAGATACATAAAAACCAGAGGGATATTAATGCAATACCAAATTTCCAACAAAAAAATAGAAATAAAAATAAATCAAAAGGGTGCCCAGCTTTGCAGTTTGAAAAAAGTTGACTCATCTTATGAATACATATGGCAAGCCAATGAGAAGTATTGGAACAGAAGTGCTCCTGTGTTGTTTCCTATTGTTGGAAAATTAATAGATGATACCTATACCTATAAAGATAACTATTACAAGATGTCTCAACATGGTTTTGCAAGAGATAAAACCTTTGAACTGTTTGAACAAAGTGAAAATAATATTTGTTTTATACTTAACTCTGACAGTGATACTTTAAAAATATATCCTTTTGAATTTGAACTTTATATTTCCTATACTTTAATCAATAGCAGTGTTGAAGTTGCCTATAAAATTGTCAATAAAACAAACGGTGAGATGTATTTTTCTATTGGTGGACATCCTGCTTTTAATTGTGATGAAACCAATTATAAAAACAGTGATTTATATTTTGAGTTTGAAGACCTTGATGTTTTACAGTCATATGTGATTACCCCAAAAGGCATCTCAAAAGATAAAGTAAAAATTGGACTAAACTCCAATAGACTTTTTTTATCCCAAGATTTATTTAAAAATGATGCGCTGATTGTGGATGATATAAAATCCAGACGTATAAGTTTAAAAAACTCAAAAAATGACAGATGTGTAAGTATTCATTTTGAAAGTTGTGATTATCTTGGACTTTGGTCTCCCGTTTCATGCTCCTTGTTTGTGTGTATTGAACCTTGGAATGGGGTAGCTGATTTTGTTAATCATAATAAAAAACTAGAAGAAAAAAAGGGAATAAACAAATTAGAGCCCAATGAGGTTTACAATACAAAATACACCATATATATTGAATGATATTTTTTTATCTATTTTTCCACCCATATCTCGTGCATATTGTAATCCCCATTTTTCCATTGCATCAAAAACCTCTAAAAGTTTTTCTCCATGAGACGTCAGCGCAAATTCTACTTTTGGAGGAACTTCCGCGTAAACTCTACGTTCAATTAAAGAGACTTCTTCCATTACTTTAATTTTACGAGACAAAACTACGTGAAATATATTCAAATATTAACAGCATAAAAAATATAGGGTATCAGATAAATATAATTTACCAAAGACAATATTGATATAGTCTTGGTAATAACTATATTTTAGTTTAAATCACCATCTTTCCAATACTTAGTTCCTTGAACAGTCGCTTGAATAGCTAAGCCATTTTTAGTGAGTTTATACAACTTGATACCTGGTTGTACCGTAATAGCACCTTCAATAGAACCGCCTTTTTTGCCTGATTTGGCAGCTGCATCAGCTTGTGCATTTGCTTCCCATCCACTGTTTACAAATGAATCAAAAACTTTTTTATTGTCAAAAACAAATATTGCTCTAAAATCTTTAATTCCAAGACCAATGCCAATTCCACCTGATGCCATATTCATATAGATTCTCTTTTTTGTTCTATTATTAACTGCAACTCCGCTTCCACCTTCAGCTGAGAAAAACAAAAGATTGACACCTACATTACTGAATGTTGCATATCCATATGCTTTTCTAATTTTATTTTTTGCATTGGGATGAGCTTTATAAAGCATTTTCAAGATTTTTTTATTCTCATTATTTATTTCAGCTCTTTTGTCTGAAATGTCATTTGCTTGAATGAATGATAATAAAAGCATTAAAACCAGTGATATTCTAAAGGTATTCATTAAATCTCCTTTGTAATTGCATGTAAAATATTATACATCAAAATATAAAAAGAAGAAAGGTAAAGTTTTCATTTTATTCTCCAAAATTACCAATATCACCAACATCATCCATGTTTGGTGGAAAATATAATGGCTTAAAATTTTCTTCTAATTTTATACTTGACATTTGTTGATTCTGTTCTTCTAAAACCACTTTAATTCTGTCTTCGATGGCATCTAATATACAACTTTTATTATCTTCACACTCATAAATCTCGGCATTTATCTTGTCTGCTTTATCTTTTAATATTGCCAAATCATCTTTTTGCAAATTAGATTTAACCGTACTTGCTAGAATTTCTTTTATACAATCTTTATCATTGCCACACATATCAATATTTGCATTGATTCTGTTTGCTTTTTGCTTTAATATTATTAGATAATCATTCATATAAATCCTTATAAAATTAGAAGCTACTGTACTCAATAGGTCTATACAAGATTATAGAACTAAATGATTAAATTAATTGTTAATAAAAATAATTAAAATAATAAAAAATTCAGCTTATAATTTAAAATTAATTTTGCCACAAAATATTCTTTTTTAACCACCTTTTTGACACTTAACTTTTGTATAGTTTTAATATGTAAATTAGAAGGTGTTTAGTAATGGATAATTTAATACATAATGAAAATATTAAAAATGAAGATTTAGAACTCGTAGTTGATGATGAAGTTGAACTCTCAACAGATCAAAACTTTTTGGTCATTGATCGTGATAATTTAATCAATGCAAACATAGAAAATGAATTCACTCATAATCATATACTTGAGATTGAGTTTCCTTATTTGCTCACTGAAGATGATCTTAAAATTGCAGTAGCCTCTGGTCCTTATTAACTTTTATTCATTGACTTCTTTATGAAGCTTGTATTTTTTTAAGTTCCAACATTAACGTTAATTCATCATGAGTATTGCTTTTATCTGATGATGTTGTAATCTCATTTTTCATATTAATAATCGCATTTTTTGCTTTTTCATTCATAGTTGCTAAGTCTTGAGAAAAGCTGGCTAACCCTTGACTTGAAGAAACTTCCTCATCATTTTCTTCAGTATTGGCACTTTGGGCTATGAGCTTATTAAAAAGTGAGGTACTGTTATTGTTATATGCACTGGTACTTGTTGTCTCGTTGGATACATTTGAGATATTTAGATTGTTATACGCATTGACTTCCACAGTTAGCTCCTTTAAAAATGAATATAACATTATATCACAATAAATATAAAATAAGTTATAAAATTATTTTTATAACTTAGAGAAATCTACTTTTTTTGATTAAACTTTTAATAAAATTAAGAAGTATTCCCAGATTTGTGGGCTTTATAGAAATTTAAAAAAATTAATTGTATTTGCCAATAAGGGTTTAAAATAACATTTAGATATGTTGTTCTTCAATAATAGCTTCCAATTTTTCACCAATCCAATGCAAATTATCTTCTATAATTTTATATTCATCTTGCATAATAAGACAAACATTTTTTATAATTATTTCGTATGAGGATAAGGTTTTATGTTGATATGAAATGAGTAACTCATGGATAAAGTTCATGTTTTCTAGGCTGTAGGATATTTTTTTCATATTTAATACAAGTTTTAATAAGAGTTGTACACTTTTTATCTCATTTTTACTGTTGATGATATTTTCATAAATATCACCTTTTTTATCTTTATACACCAAAAGTTCTTTTTCTGAAAGAGAAAGTATCCTCAATATTTTAAACAAATCTTTTGTTGGACCATTATTAGATAGAAGTATATGATTACTGCTTAATTCACATTTTTCTAATTCTTTAAGTAGTAGTTTATTCAGGAATGAGTTTTGCGAAAAATCAAATGGAACACTTAAATGATTTACTTTTGTTGGTTGTAAAAAGTTAAAAAAAATTAATAATATCATAGAATTGTAATATCCATAGTTATCAAATATCTCATCATTTTCTTTTATATTTTTAAATTGCATATCTGCTTTAAAGACATAGAAGTTTTTGTTAATAAGTTTTTCCTCTTGAGTGATTTTTTCTAACTTAATGGCTGAATTATCATGATGATTAAAAAAGTCATTAAAAGGTACCAAACCATCTTCCCACGAACGAGTTTTTTTTATAATAAAGGCCCATTTTACGAGCTGTTGTAAATACTCAGTGGAGTAAAATTTTGAATCAAATATTGGAAAATTTTTATTACACAAAAAAAACAGTTCTATAATATAGGATATTTCGTTAGATATATAGTCCATTTGTTGTGTAAAATAGGGTGATATTTTATTTAGAATATTAAATTTATGTTTATCATTAAAATATAGTAAAATAGGATGATCATCAAAACTGTTGATTTTTGGTAGGGTATTAATATATGGAGAATAAAAACTGCATTCTTTTTTATCACGTTCATGTAATAAGGCTACAATTATTTTGAAGTGATTGCAATAGGCTTTGTTGATTAACTTAGAATGTTCATCAATCAATTTTTCCCAATTTTCAATACCTGGTATTTGATTGAAGGTGTCAATTGAAATAACTAAGTTATAAGGTATTTTAGTGATTATATCATTTGGGTAAAGTGAAGTATTTTTTTTATAATAAATATTTCTATGGATATGATCTTTTTTAATTTGCGAGTGAATATGCAAGTTTTTATGAATAAAACCGTTATTGCTTTTTATCCATTGTAGTAAAGTATTATTGATGTATTCAATATTATCTATTAAAGATTTTTTTTCTTTTATAGTAATGCTCATAATCTGTTCTATTTCTTCTCTCTTTTTTTTTCTTAGTAAATTTTATCAAAAAATAATTTATAAAATATTTAAACAGATATTTTTTTTTTCTAAAAGAAAAAAATTAGATTAAATTTTACTATATTATTAAGGTTATATCTTATAACATGAAATATCAGTTATATAGTTTGAGCTTCAAAAAGAAATTAGATTACCAAATGTTTGGTTTTATATTTCAATGAGGAGATATAATGAAAACAAAATTAAATAATGCAATAATTGGTTTAAAATATATCTTATTTATTTTGCTATTATCATTAAAATTGCTTGCACAAGATATCGTTGAACGCAATGATAATTATCAGTCTTTTACTCTTGAAAATGGTATGAAAGTGTATTTATTAAGCAGTAAACAATCTGTGAATACAAAAGTAAGCGTTGAAGTTAATGTGGGCACATATTTTGAAAATAACGAAAATGCTGGTATATCACATCTTCTAGAACATCTAATATTTCGAGATGAACGAGTGCTTCAAAATAAATATGTCTATTATCTTCATCAAGAAGGTGCACGGTATGTATATGGCTTCACTGGCGAATATATCACAGAGTATCTGGCAACCATAGAGAGTGAAAAATCCTATTGGTTGGTAAAAACTTTTTCAGATATGATATTTGATAAAAAAATAAATGAACATGATTTAGAAGTTGAAAGATCAGCCTTACAAACTGAAATTGGTAATATTAAATGGTATCATGCTCCATTAAATTATTTATACAGTTTTGTTGATTGGGCATCTGATATATTTCCTTCAACTGTTGAAATGTACGAACAAGCTTCTTTCCTTGAAAAACAAGCGCCCTCACCACATGAATTCTATTTTATAGAAAATAATAAAAAATTCACGCTTGACCAATTGATGAAACACTATGATAAATATTATTATCCTTCTAATATGGTCTTAAAAATTGCAGGAAGTTTTGATGAACAAAAAATGAAAAAAACGATATACAATAGCTTTGGATTGGTTAAGAAAGAGGGAACAAAACAAGCAGAAGAATTATTATACAATTCCGTATTAAACGATAAAAAATAGTGATGAGATTATCCAAAATATCTGCGTAAACTGTATACGTTAAAATAAGAAAATAACACTGAGGTAATTATCTCCTTGCTATTAACTGATATACTTAAAGAAATCTTCAATAATATGCAAATATACTGTATATAATTTACAAAAACAAGTCTATATTAAAATTTTTAATAAAGGTTAGTAATGAAATTGACAGAAAATAAAATCACTAATCTCATTACAATTTTTCCCTTGATTCTTATTCCTCTGGTTATATTAATCATAATCTTGTTGATAACCAAAGAAAACAAAACAAATTATGAAAAAACACTACATAAAATAGAGCTAAATTTAATTATCAGTAAAAATAAAGAAATAAAATTAAAAATTGATGGACTTACTGATTTAATAGAATATCAAAATTCAATTCTTGAAAAAAAACTAAAAAATAAAGTAAAAGACAGAGTTACATCTGCACATAAAGTTGCTTCAAAACTGTATGAATTACACAAGGGAAAAAGAACAACAAAAGAAATACAATCGCTAATAAAAGAGACACTTCGCCCTTTACTTTGGAATAAAGGTGAGAGTTATATATGGATTTTAAATACTAAGGGAGAATTTCAATTGGCCCCAAAATACCTTCGTCATTTAGAAGGCACTTCAATAATTAATTTCCAAGATGCCACTAAAAGATATATTATTCAAGAAGAAATTGATATTATAAAAAAATCTAAAGAAGGGTTTCTTTTTGATACTTTTATAAAAGAAAATGATGTAACACAAAAACACTATAAACAACTTGCTTTTGTCAAATCACTTGGTTTTTATGATTGGTATTTAGGCTCAGCAGAATACCTGGACACTGCTTCAAAAATCAGTATTCAAGAAATATTGAATCTGGTACAAAAAATAAATACAAATAGAAAAGAGTATATTTATATTGTGGATACAGAGGGAACGGTACTTTTACATTATTCAAATTCAAAACTACTTGGAAAAAATGTATTAAAACAAAAAAATGAAAATGGTAAAAGAGTTTTTGAAAAAATATATAAAGCTACCCAAAAAAGTAAGAGTGCATTTTTAACATTTAATTGGGTTAACCCTAAAACAAAAAATGTTGAAAAAAAATACTCTTATGTCAAACGAATACCTTCGTCAATGTGGATAATAGGAAGTGGTTTTTATGAATCAAGCATAAAAAATATTGCTAAAAAAGATGCAGAAATTTTATATGCTGATTATAATTTACGAATAGAGTATATCGTTATTGTAGGGCTTTTATCTATGATGATTTCTATGATGATTTCACTGTTTATATCAAAATACTTGAAAAAAATCTTTTCAACCTACAGCAAAAATATGAATCAAAAATCAGATGAACTTCAAAAATTAAATGAAACACTTGAAGATAAAATACAAAGCAGAACAAAAAAAATAGATAAACAGAATAAAATAATATCAACACAATCAAAAGTAGCAGCTGTGGGTGAAATGATAGGAAATATTGCCCATCAATGGAGACAACCACTCACTGTAATTAGTACAAATATGGCAAGTATGAAACTCTCCATTGCTTTGGATAAAAAATTAACGAATGAAGAAATAGAGAAAATAGTGGAAAAAGTGGACAATCAATGTCAATATTTATCTTCAACCATAGATGACTTCAGAAATTTCTTTAATGATAACTCAAGAGATATCAAAGAGTTTGATATCCAAGAGGGGTTAAATAAAACAATAGGTTTAATAAAAGACTCATATGCCAATAATCATATCAAAATTATTTTAGACTTAACAAGTTGTACCATTATTGAAAATGAAAATACTTTTATTCAAAGTATGATAAATATTTTTAATAATGCAAAAGATTCCATGGTTTTAAATAATATTCCAACCTCCCATAGATATATGTTTGTTACTATGATAATAAATAAAGGTGAACTTATCTTAAGTGTTAAAGACAGTGGCGCAGGAGTAGATGAAAATATAATGACGGAGATATTTGAACCATACTTTACAACCAAATATAAATCAAATGGTACGGGATTGGGGTTATATATGACGCATCAAATTGTAACCAAACATTTAAAGGGAACTATTTATGTTGAAAATAATGAGTATGAATATGATGGGAAAAAATTAAAGGGCGCAAATTTTATAATTTTGATTCCATTAAAACAGCAGAGTAAAGATAATTAAACCAAAACTTTGATTAATCTTTACAGTTAGAAATATTTTTTCTTTTTTTTAAAATGTATTAAGTGTATATTGATATAAAGATTTTAAAGGTTATAAATGAATTATACGATAACACAAGCACAAGTAGGTGCAAGACCACCTGTACAGCTTCCCAATCCTGAGATTCTAAGTTGTTTAGGAGAGCAGGGCATGCGAAATATGGTCAATGAACATTATGAGTTACTCAAACAAAGTTCCATCAGAGGATTATTCCCTCCAACTTCTGAGGGCTTTGAAGCTGCTAAAAAACACTCAGCTGATTTTTTCATACAAATTTGTGGTGGTCACAGATATTTTGATGAATCAAGAGGAGCTCCTAGAATGGTGGCTCGACATGCTCCTTTTAAGATTACTCAAGAAGCCAGAAGAATTTGGTTGGAATCATACATTGTGATATTGTCAAAGCTTGATTTACCCGATGAACTTAAACTTTCATTTTGGACGTATATTGATATATTTTCTATTTGGATGATGAATACACAAGAAGGTGGACCTTCTTTTAAGATGACACTTTAATAAGTAAAGTTTTTTGATGTAGCTATGATTTAAATTATTTAATAAGCTAAGTTTCTTAATTTTAGTGCCAAAACAAGTTTGCTGATTGAATTCAACAGTTGCTCTATCAACGAATACTCATGATTTGTAAAAAAACCATATTCTAATTCTTTTAATAAATTATCGTTAATTTTTTGATGATTTGTATTTGATATATCATCTTTTTGATAATCATTGCAGATATTTTTTATATAAATAATATTTTGGCATTTTCTTTTTTCTAAATGAGTTGTAATATTTTTAATCAGTTCAGTAATTTCAAATTTAATTACAGTTATTTCCATTTTTAATCCTTTAAAATACCATAATAAAGATACTGTAAGAAGTATAGTCAACTAACTTTAAAGGTTACTTATTGATCACAATTAAATGGTATGCTCAAATTAAACAACAGAAATATAAAGCAGTAAATGCTTGCAACTAAATAAAATAATTTAATCTTTTGTTAAAATTAGAATACACTCAATCATAAAACAATAGTAACTTCAGTTAAAGTTAAGAAGTAAAATCATACAATTCTATAAATGAACGGCGTTCATTCATAATAAAAAAGGTTTAAAATGCCCATAATCGTTGATAAAGATAAAAAACGAAAGGACATCGCATTAAGTGTTCGATCATTGCTTTTAGAAAAAGGAATAAAAAAATTATCCATTACTGATATTGTTAAAAAAGCGGGAATATCAAGAGGCAGTATTTATGATTATTTTGAAACAAAAGAAGATATTGTATTTGAAATTATCATGAATGATGTACTTGAGTTTCAGAATTCATTAGCTAAGAAATTTTCAAGTTCTACAAAAACAAGAGAAAAAGTACTTTATTTCTATGATTTTGTATTAAGTTCAGATGAAAAAACAGTTCAAGAGCGAAATGTTTACAAAGAATATTTGAGTGTGTGTTTCACCTCTAAAAATGAAAAAATGACAATATTTAATAATGAATGTACCTCCTTACTTAAAGTTATACTTACCTCTATGATTCAAGAGGGCATTGACAAAAATGAATTAAAAGAAAATTCCATAAAGCTAATCAACGGATTACTCGCGATTGAAAAAGGTTTTTTAGTAT
>ENA-ORXI01001300-ORXI01001300.1-sediment-metagenome-genome-assembly--contig:-NODE-1300-length-19557-cov-16.820277_pt1 | contig 19557 bp, 15 predicted proteins | sample MGYA00237861_ERZ511468 | MGnify/ENA primary metagenome ERZ511468 (study PRJEB26299, sample SAMN06266213) | sediment metagenome | isolation source: Hudson Canyon methane seep mesocosm | place...
CCTAAAATTAAGCCGATCCCTTCAACAGGCAAGCCGACTTGATTAAAGACCATTGCCAACATAATTAAGCCCACACCGGGTACGCCTGCGGTACCAATCGACGCTAAAATTGACATACCAATAATAGTGATATATTGGCTAATGCTTAAATCAATTTGATATACGTTAGCAATAAAAACGGTGGCAACCCCTTGCATAATCGCTGTACCATCCATATTGATGGTTGCACCTAATGGCACAGTAAAGGCAGCAGTAGTATTGCTCACGCCGATACGTTTTTCAACGGCTTGCAGTGTGACGGGAATGGTCGCGTTAGAACTGGCAGTACTAAAGGCAAAAATATGGGCGGGACGCATTTTTTTGATAAAAATAAGCGGATTCAATTTTGCAAACACCGCTAAGAGTAGCGAAAAAGTACCAAAGGCATGCAGTAATAAACATAATACCACCACCGAAAAATAGCCAATCATCGGTAAAATTAAGCCTATGCCTTGCTGGGAAAAGGTTTTTGCCATCAGGAAAAATACCCCAATTGGGGCAAAATCCATTACTAATGTGACTACCTTCATCATCACTTCATTGAGTTTTTCAGCGGTTTCAGCGAGTTGTTTACCAATATCGCCCGTCATTAACATGGCGATGGCAAATAAAATCACAAAGAAGATAATTTGCAGCATATTACCTTCAGCAAAGGCATTAATGGGATTGCTGGGAATAATATTAATAAATACATCGGTTAACGGCGGGGCAGGTTTAACAACAAATTCACTTGCGGTTTCTGGGGGAGCAAAACCTTTTCCCGGTGCTAAAATAATCGCAACCACTAACGCGAGAGTAATGGCTAAACCAGTGGTAGCTAAATAAAGTAGGAACGATTTTAGACCGACCCGCCCTAAAACATTAATATCGCCAATACCGCAAACACCACAGATTAATGAGAAAGTCACTAACGGTACAACTAGCATTTTTAAGGCATTAATAAAGGCTTTGCCAACCACATGAAATAAACCATTGACTAAATAGTGTTGGATAAAGGCATTATCATGGGCGGCATAATTAATTAAACTGCCCAGCAATAAGCCCAAGGCCATGGCAATCATAATTTTAGTGGTAAGGGAGGTTTTTTTAGTCATTATTAACTCTTAATCCATGAACAAATAGTGAGATAGTATAACACTATGGGATAATATCCCTTTTTCGTATCAATGAGTTGTTAAATGTTAGTGTATCTTAGAACCTTGGGGTGTCGTTTAAATGAAGCCGAATTAGACAGCTGGGCAACCGCGTTTCAAACGGCTGGGCATCAAATTACCCGAGAGCAACAGCAGGCAGATTTAATTATTATTAATTCCTGTGCGGTGACTCAAGATGCAGTACGCAAATCTCGACAATTGATACGCCGTATTCATCGTGAAAATCCCACCGCAAAAATTGTTGCCAGTGGCTGTTATGTCACTTTAAATGCAGATGAAGCCGCTAATTTACTCGGTGTAGATTTAATTGTCGGGAATAGCGATAAAGATAATTTGGTGTCACTAGCATTAGAAGTATTGGATATTCCTAGCATGCCAGCTTTAGCAACTGAACCTGCGGAAATTTCTTTATTTAGTCGAGGACGGCAACGGGCATTTTTAAAAGTTCAAGATGGTTGTCGTTATCGTTGCACGTTTTGTATTGTGACGGTGGCACGGGGTGAGGAAAAAAGCACACCGATTGAAAATATTGTTACAGATATTAATCGACTGGTTGCCGAAGGGGTTAAAGAGGTGATTTTAACCGGCGTACATTTAGGGGGCTATGGCGCGGAGATTGGCTGTAATTTAGTGGATTTAATTACCGCTATTTTAGAGCAGACTACTATCCAGCGGTTACGTTTAGGCTCATTAGAACCGTGGGATTTACCCGATAATTTCTTTGAATTATTTAGCAATTCACGTTTAATGCCACATTTACATTTACCTTTGCAGAGTGGTTCAAACAGTGTGCTAAAACGCATGGCTCGGCGTTGTAAAACAGAGGAGTTTACTAAAATTGTTGATGAGGCACGAGCAAAAGTGCCGCATATCAATATTACTACTGATATTATCGTCGGTTTTCCTGCTGAAACCGAACTAGAGTGGCAGCAGAGCTTTGATTATATTAAAGAGATAGGTTTTGGCCATATTCATATTTTTACTTATTCGCCGCGAGAAGGCACGAAAGCTGCTACTTTAGACGGTGCTTTAACCAATGCCGTCAAAAAACAGCGTAGCCAGCAACTGCATCAACTTGCTGAAACCATGAAACAGGATTTTATTCAGCAAAATATGGGTCAGCAGTTTGAAGTGTTATGGGAAGGGCGGCGAGATGTGTTGGATAATGACCAATATAAAGTTTATGGTTATACACCTAATTATTTACGCGTTGCCACGGTGGTGGATAAAGCAACGGTGTTAGAGAATACCTTATCTAATTTGACCTTGGCATTAAATAATATGTCATGAGTTTGAATTAATGGTTGATGTGTTGTAGGTGGGTTAAGCCTATATCGCTATAAAAGCCCCGAAAATAACTGCACATCAACCCATTCATGTTGATTAATATCTTTACTATCATGCGGCAAAATAATGAAGGCATTGGCGGCACTCATGGCACTTAAAATTCCTGAACCTTGTTTGGTTGGGTGTACTTGTAATTCACCGCTTTCATCTTGTGTAACAATACCGCGTTGTATTTCAGTACGCCCTGATTTTTTATGAATAGGGGTTAAACAACGGGCTTTTAAAATCGGAGCGATGGGTTTGTCAGTGATACCGAGTATTTTAGTAATGGCGGGTAAAACAAATTGATAAAAGCTGACTAATACCGCGACAGGATTACCCGGTAAACCAAAAAATAGACATTGATTCAGTGTGCCAAATGCAATGGGGCGCGCAGGTTTTATCGCGACTTTCCAGAAATTAATATTGCCTTGAGCAGAGAGAGCATCTTTTGTAAAATCAGCACTACCGACCGAAACGCCGCCTGAAGAAATGATAATATCAGCGTGTTTTGCGGCTTCGGTGAAACGAGTAAGCAATTCAGTTTTATTATCTGCAATAATACCTAAATCAATCAGCTCAATATCGTTTCTATCTAAAGCAGCTAATAGACTGTAACGATTACTGTCATAAATAGCATTTTGGGGTAGAGGCTGAGAAATATCACATAGTTCATTGCCGGTCGAAGCGATGGCAACGCGTAATTTTCGGGTAACATTGATTTCAGTGATACCGAGTGAAGCCAGTAAGCCTATATCAGCCGGTGATAAAACTTTGCCTTGTTTTAAAATCGTTTGCCCTTGGATAATATCTTCACCTGCTAAGCGTACATTTTGACCGCGGTGATGCCTATCCGTTATGGCAATACTATTATCATGCTGAGTGCAGTGTTCTTGCATAATCACCGTATCTAAATTATTAGGCATAGCAGCTCCGGTCATAATCCGTACGCAATAGCCTGTGGGGCAGGGCGTGTTTAATTGTTGTCCGGCAATCAGCGTGGCATATATTTTTAGATGTTTATTATTGCCATTCGTGGGTAGGTCTGCATGATGCAGGGCATAGCCATCCATCGCTGAATTATTATGCGGTGGTACATTGCGAGGACTAATAATATTTTCAGCTAAACAACGCCCTTTGGCTTGATTGATAGCAATTCGCTGCGTCCCTTTTAAAATACTGACCTGATTTAAAATAGCTTGCTGGGCAGACTCAAAGGTGAGTAAATTAGTTTCATTATTATCAACGCAGTTGGCCTGCGGTGGGCTATTAACAGTCATCAGTTTGATTGAAATAGTGTTGTAAAAAGGCGTTAAAATCTAAGCTGTCTTGGCTTTCGATATTTTTTTGTTGCTGATGTGAATCTTGTGCCATGTTTTCAAACATAGCCTGTGTTGTTGTATTTAACGGTTGAGTACTGAAAGTCTGTTGATGCTGGCGTGAAAGGCTATCTGAAAAGGCAGAAAACGTTTGTTGATTGCTTTTCATGGCAGCTAAAATTCTTGCTGAAGGCGTTAAATCTGGATTTTCTATTAATCGCCGCTGTGTGTTAAGTGCTTGGCAATAATAGTCGTGTGCTTCGTTTTCATCTAAGGCTTCACAGACAATTTGCATGGAGTCTAAAATTTGATTTGCCCATTGCTTTAACGGTATTTCATGTTGATTTTTGTTAAGTTTTAAATCTGGCTTACGTCCTTGATGAGCGACTTTTAATTGATTGTCATTAACGGTTTTAAAATCTGCGGCACTCATATCAGGGCTATCTTGCAATAAACAACTCAGTAAAAAAGCTTCAATAAAACGCGAGCAATCGTTGCCAATACCAATAGGATTAAAAATATCTAAATCCAAAGAACGTAATTCAACATACTGTACCCCTCGACGTTTTAAAGCCAGAGTTGGTTTTTCACAGGGCTTAATAATTTGTTTAGGGCGGACGGTACTATAATATTCATTTTCAATTTGCAGAATATTACTGTTTAGCTGTTGTGGGGATTCTGTATTAAGTTCATCAATATGGTAATCAGGATACGGGGTATTAATGGCATCTGATAGGCTGTCTACATAGCCGTTGAGCGAGTTGTAATTAATATCTAAGCTTGCTTGATTATTGCTTTTGTAGCCGATATCACTCATGCGTAACGAGGTTGCATAGGGATGATAAAGTGTTCCCGCATCAAATTCATTAAATTGTTCGCTTAATTCGGGGCGGGTTTTAAAGAAATTTTTACAAATAGCAGGTGAGGCACCGAAGAGATATAAAATAATCCAGCCTTGGCGTTGTACATTACGAATTAAATCAAAATAAACCGAGGATTTAAATTCAGTAAAATCTTGTGATGGCTGTTCTACTTGATGCAATGCGTTGATTAATGCATCAGGTGCTGAATAATTAAAATGAATACCGGCAATCGCTTGCATAGTGCGACCATAACGAAAATCGAGTCCTTTACGGTAGACATGTTTCATTTTACCTATATTAGATTGTCCGTATTGTGCAATCGGGATGCTTTTATCACCATTAATACCACAGGGCATACTCGATGAGAGTAAATACTCATCATGCTCTAATGTTTGATAGGCGAATTGATGAATTTGGTACATATTATGGAGCGTATCATCAATTTTTTTAAACGGTGGGGTGATAAATTCAAGTAAGGATTCTGAATAATCAGTTGTAATCTGGGGGTGAGCGAGAGCAGAGCCCAGTTTATAAGGGTGGGGTGTTTGAGCAATAAAGCCTTGCTTTGAAAGCCGCAGACTTTCTTTTTCAATACCCTTTAAACCTTGTTTGAGTAAGGTTACTTTATGGTTATCAAGTAAGAACTGTAAACGCTTGCTGTGCAATGGTTTTTTTAATGTATTCAAAATATTCAAATATAAATAAAAATTTTAGGGTGCATTATATAAGCCCTTGCCTATATAGAAAATCGGTTTTTTATGTAAGGCGTAGATTTTAGTCTACGTTCCACAGTATTGAATTTAAAAACGACGTATTTCTTAAGTAGGCAAGGTATATAAGTAAAAACTTACATCGCTTGCCCAAAACTATCTTGATAGCGAGCTTTAAATTGGTCTAATGTAAAATGATGATTTTGGGTGCCATGATGTTCAATTTTGATTGCTCCTAATAATGACGCAATACGTCCAGTACTCGCCCAATCGTATTTATTGGTAATGCCATAAAGTAATCCCGCACGGTAGGCATCGCCACAGCCGGTTGGATCTTTCACATCTTTAGCACCCGCCGAAGGAATATCGATACAGTTTCCTTCGGTATAAATTTTAGAGCCGTTGCCGCCTAAAGTAATAATTAAGGCCTCTACTTTTTCAGCCAGTTGTTCGGTATTTAAATCGGTACGTTCTTGCAGTAGTGAAAATTCATAATCATTAAAGGTTGCCCAGGTGGATAATTCAAGTAATTCTAATAATTCTTCACCACTGAACATGGGCATTCCTTGACCGGGATCAAAAATAAACGGAATGTCAGCATCAAAAAATTCTTGAGCGTGTTGCTGCATACCAAGCTTGCCATCAGGTGAGACAATACCAATGCTAATATCAGCAGATGTTAAAGGCACAGAATTGAGATGAGACTCATTCATTGCACCAGGATGAAAGGCGGTAATTTGATTATCATCTTGGTCAGTAGTGATATAGGCTTGACCGGTAAATTCGTTACTGAGGGTTTTAATGTATTTATCAGATAAATGACATTGGCTTAACCATTGAGCATACGGTTCAAAATCATGGCCTACGGTTGCCATAATCTGCGGTTGTCCACCGAGTAATTTTAAATTATAGGCAATATTTCCCGCACAGCCGCCAAATTCTCGACGAATAACGGGAACTAAAAACGATACATTTAGCATGTGGACTTTTTCAGGCAGAATGTGATTTTTAAATTTATCATGAAACAGCATGATGGTGTCGTAAGCCATTGACCCACAAATTAATGCACTCATTTTTATATCCTAGTGATTTGTTAAATTAAAATTAATAGCCATGTTAGCAGGGCAATAAAGACGGCAAGCATAACCGCGGCTGAACCAATATCTTTTGCACGTCCTGATAATTCATGGTGTTCTGTGCCTATTCTATCAACAATGGCTTCAATGGCTGAATTTAATAATTCAACTAATAAAATACCTAATACACTGGTGATTAATAAAACCCGTTCAATACTATTATCAGTCAGCCATAAGGCAAGGGGTGTGGCGATAATAAAGAGTATGACTTCTTGGCGAAACGCTTCTTCATGTTGCCATGTCGCTTTAAAACCTGCGATTGAAAAAAAACAGGCATTAATGAGTCGCTTGATACCTTTTGCATTTTGATTTGCCATTTTTTTAAAAACCTTGTCAAGATAAAATTTCTATTAATAAAGGCACTGATTGGGTGAAAAAAACTTTTTAAATGCTTGATTTATAAAGCTGTATAAAAAAAATACAATCTAACAAAAAATGAGCGATTACAATGGATTAGTCAGTGCTTTTTGTGCAATTTAATAAAGTTATCCACAGTGGCTGTGGGTAACTTTAAGTAATTGAAACTATTAGTATATTCTTTGAGCTGGTTTGTGTTAAATATCAGCATTTAAGAGTCTAAATTAAGAAATTGCCTCATCGTATGCGGTCGCATCTAAAAGTGCATCTAAATCACTTGCATTTTTAATTTTTAGTTTAAATAACCAAGTTTCAAAAGCGGCCTCATTCACTAATTCAGGCTCATCTTCCAAAGCATCATTAATGGCAACGACTTCGCCTGCAACCGGTGAAAATAAATCCGAAGCGGCTTTAACTGATTCAATAGTTGCACACTGTTGTTCCATATCTAAATGTTTGCCGACATCAGGTAATTGAATGTAGACAATATCCCCTAATTCACTTTGAGCAAAGTCGGTGATACCGACACTAATAATATTATCGGCTTCGAGTTTTGCCCACTCATGGGTTACTGCATATTTTAAGTCGTTAGCTGGCTCAGTCATTATTGTTTTTATTCCGTATAGCGCTAAAAATTAACTTTCATTATAGGCAAGTTTGCTATTAAATAAAGGCTTCACCACTGATTTTATATATTTTTATCCAGTGTAGCGTAAAACCCCGTCGTTCAGGGCGGGGATGTAAGCGGTTCAGTTAGTTTAATGTTCTATTTAGGCGTTCGCTGTTGTTCGATATATTTGCGAATAATATCAATGGGCAATGCCCCATAATTTTTTCTGAATAGAGGGGTAGCCTTTTTTCTTAATCAAAAGACTAGATGCACCTTTCAAGCTATTGACCCGTTTTGATAAAGTGATAGGATACCCTTCATGAAACCAATAATCAAAACCCTCTCCGTCAGAGTCCGAGACAAACACGCCAAACAATTACGTCAATGGGCTTTTGAAGTGAATCAGGTGTGGAACGCGGCTAACGAGGAATCTGCTGAATTTTCGTGGGTAGGTATTCCAGAAGTGGGTTTCATAAATTGCCAAACGTCTGAATTTGACTTAAACAAGTCATTAGTTGGGATACGCGCTGAACGCAATATGACGATTGGTGCGGCGACCGTTCAATCCACCATTGCACAACACGCAAAATCACGCAAACAGTTCAAGAAAAATAAACTGAATTGGCGTTGCTCAGGCGGTGCTAAAAAAGCACTTGGATGGATACCCTTCAAAGCGGCTGGCATTAAATGGGTAAATGGGTGCGTAAGGTTTTGTGGAAAGTTTTTTAACGTCTACGATTCTTACGGGCTTAGCCAATTTGAATTAGGGACAGGTTGCTTTAGCGAGGATTCACGCGGTCGGTGGTATTTCAATACCACCGTGAAAGTTGAGCCAATGATTAGACAAGCTGAAGGCGGTCAGATTGGGATTGATTTAGGGCTGAAAACAACGGCGACTTGTTCAAATGGCGATAGTTTAGCAAGGCAGGATTGCTACAGAAATTTAGAGTTAAAACTGGGTAAAGCACAAAGGGCTAAGAATAAAAAGCGGGTTAAAGCCATTCATGCCAAGATAAAGAACACTCGCAAGGACGCAATCCATAAATTTACCCACAAAATAGTGAAAGAAAACAGTTTAATCATCGTTGGCAACGTCAGCGCGTCTGGTCTTGCAAAAACTAAAATGGCAAAGTCTGTTTTAGATGCAGGCTGGTTCATGCTGAAAACACAACTTGAATATAAGTCGATAGCGACGCAAGGCGTGTTTTTAGAAGTCAACGAAAGTTACACTACCCAAACTTGTTCGTGCTGTGGGCTGTGTAGCCAAAGTAGTCCGAAAGGTAGAGCAGGTTTGCGAATAAGAGAATGGACTTGTGCCGAGTGTGGCACAACGCATGATAGAGATATTAATGCAGCAAAGAACATTCTCGCGCTTGGGCATAAGCGTCTAGCAGTAGGAATCCCCTTCCTTTAGGGAGGGGAGGATGTCAAGTTGTTACGATTATTGTTATTAAGTTATTTAGTGTTTTTTCAGGTACCTATTGTTACTGCCGATGATGATAATGTCATATCCGGTCAGTTGAAGCTTGAAATTGATGCCAGCTTGCAGTCGATAATGGGCTTAGAAACACAGATTTTAAATAGTGCATCATTCAAGCCTAGCAAGCAAGTCATTGCGACGGCTGTTGATATAAGTAGCTTAATTAGCGGACGCTTAAGCTATCGTACTGCATCTAATGGTGTGGAAATTGAAACGCTTAAATTAAAACAAATCAGAAAAAAGGTGCAACGCTTAAAACAGTTGCAGCTAAATAAAGCCATTGCATCACGAAAATTAATACAGGCAATCAGTGAATTAGAACTGAGTGAGCTTAATTTAACGCAGGCTAAATTAGAGCAACAGTCTATTCAAACCACTTTAGGCTATCAGTGGGGAACAGTATTAACCGCATGGGCATTAGATGTTAAGCAATCTAAAGATTTTCAGGCATTAATAACTCGCCGTAAACAGCTGTACCAACTGTACATAGCAACACCTGAAAAAATAATTATGCTACATCCCGCTGGTAAGCCACAGCAGTCACAAACAGCAATGTGGTTAGCCGCTGATTTACAAAAAAATACCGCCTTACCGAGTCATTTTTATATAACGGAAACCGGCTTTGCTGAAAACTATACACAAGTGATTGCAAAGGTGGCTTTAGAGCAAACTTTACAAGGCGTAATGATTCCAAAACGTGCCTTAATTTGGCATTTAGGTAAGGCATTTGTTTATCTACAACGCGATAAAGAACACTTTGAACGTGTGAGTGTAGATGATTATCAAGCGGTGAATAATAAACAGTATTTTATTGAAGGTAATGCCTTACAAGCGGGTGATAACTTAATTATTGTCGGTGCTCAAATGTTATTATCCGAAGAATTTAAAGGTTTAATTCAAGAGGAAGATGACGATGACGACGATGATGATTAGGCAAGGGAAGTAATAACATGTTGGCGTATTTAGTGCGGTTTTCAATTCGTTATTATGGCATCGTGATTGCTCTTGCAGTGTTGATATTGGTTTATGGTAGTTACCAATTTAGTCAGGCAGGTTTGGATATTTTTCCCGAGTTTGCACCGAAACAAATCAGTATTCAAACAGAATCCACCGGATTTTCGACTGAACAAGTGGAAACGCTGGTAACACAACCGATTGAATCGGCAATCAGTGGCTTGATAGGTTTGGAATCAATGCGTTCAGAATCTATTCAAGGCTTATCGATTGTCACGGCTATCTTTGAAGAAAGCAGCGATATTTATCGTAATCGGCAATTAGTCACGGAGCGTTTAAGTAGTTTAGCGGAGCAATTGCCGAGTAATGTACAAAAGCCGATTCCTGTCCCGTTAACCTCATCATCTGCAACGGTGTTGACGATTGGTTTAAATTCACAGCAACAAAGCTTAATGCAGTTGCGGGATATTGTTGACCAAGCCATTGTACCGCGTTTATTGGCGGTTAAAGGGGTGGCAGATGTTAATGTTTTTGGTGGTGACATTCGTCAGATTCAAATTCAACTCAAGCCTTTGAAATTGGCCTTATTTGGTTTGTCGATGGATAGCGTGATTGATACTTTAAAACAAAATAATAGTTATCAAGGTGGATTTTTAGAAAATAGTAATCAGCGTTTTAGCTTACAAGTCACAGGTCAAGCGACTACGCCTGAACAATTACAACAGCGTTTCATTGTTGAGCAAGACGGCAGAGCGATTTTATTGGGTGATATTGCAAGCGTGAGTTATGCGGCTGAACCTGCGATTGGGGCGGCTCAAATCATGGGGCAACGTGGCATTGTGATGATGGTGATTGGTCAATTTGGCGCCAATACGCTGACGGTTTCTAATGCCGTTGAGCAGGCGTTAACTGAGTTTAATCCTTTATTTGCACAACAGCAGATTAATTTTTATTCGCATTTATTCCGTCCCGCAGATTATATTACGCAGTCGGTGAATAATCTTGCGAGTCATTTATTGATTGGCGGCTTATTTGTGCTGATTATTTTATATCTGTTTTTATATAATTTACGCACGGCGTTGATTTCAGCGGTGGCTATTCCGGTATCATTAATTAGTTCAGTGCTGGTATTACTAGCGTTAGAGATTAATTTAAATATTATGGTATTAGGCGGTTTGGCGATTGCATTAGGTGAAGTAGTCGATGATGCGATTATTGATACCGAAAACATTTTTCGGCGTTTGCGTGAAAATAAAATGTTAGCACAGCCATTAGCGAATGCGGTCGTGGTGTATGAAGCCTCGATGGAAGTACGTAGTTCGGTGGTGTATGCGAGTTTTATTGTGGCGTTAGTGTTTGTGCCATTATTGACCTTAGAGGGTATTGCAGGGCGTTTATTTGCCCCTTTAGGCTATTCATATATTTTAGCGATTTTAATGTCATTATTGGTGGCTTTAACGCTGACACCGGCCTTGTGTTATCTGCTGCTAACGCAGTCGGTTAATTTAGATAAAATACCGCCGCTGATTCGATTTTTAAACCCACTTTATCGACGATTATTACTCTGGGTGGGGCGACATTTTAAAATCTTATGTGCTGCGTGCGTGATGATTGCAGTGATTGTAGGAAGTCAGTTTTTACAATTAGGACATAAGTTCTTGCCTGAATTGCGCGAAGGGCATTATATGGTGCATATTACCAGTATTACCGGCACCTCATTAGAGGAATCAATTCGTCAGGGAATATTAATTACCGAGCAACTTACACAGATAGAAAATATTGAATCGGTCTCACAATGGGCGGGTAGAGCAGAGCGTGGCGCGGATACTTATGGCAGTCATTACAGCGAATTTGAAGTGCGTTTAAAACCGTTATCAGGAAAAGAACAACAACAGGTGTTAGATGAAATGCGTGAGCGTTTGGCACGTTTTTCAGGTTTATTATATGAAGCGAATACGTTTTTAACCGAACGGGTTGATGAGACGATTTCAGGTTATACCGCACCGATTGTGGTTAATATTTATGGGCAAGATTTAGCGTTATTAGATGAAAAGGCTCAGCAAGTTGCGGCATTGATGGCAAATATTGCAGGAGCAAGCGATATACAATTACGTTCACCGCCGAGTACGCCGATGATTACTGTGCAGTTAAATCAAGACAAATTGCGATTATTAGGTATTTCGGAAGCAGTGGTGATGCAGGCAGTACAAACCGCTTCGGCAGGTTATGCGGTTGGGCGGCATTTACAAGGCAGTCGCCCTATTAATATTGTGGTGACGCTGGGCAAACAATATCGTGAACAAGGTGATTTATTGGCAAGTTTACCGATTGCGATGCGTGGAGGGCGGGTTATTCAGTTAAATGAAGTGGCTAGTATTATTCATCATGATGGACGTTATAATATTTTGCATCAAAATGCACAGCGTAAACAAACCGTGACGTGTCAGGTGGAAGGACGTGATATTGCGTCTTTTATGCGTGATTTGAAAAAAATAGTCGCTGAAGACATTGAGTTTGAACAGTCTATGTACCCTGAATTTACAGGAGCTGCCGTTGAACAAGCACAAGCAAAACGAGATTTATTATTACATAGCCTATTAGCAGGCGTGGGTGTGTTGATGTTTATTTATATGGCAATTAATAATAGTCGTCATGTAGGGATTACGCTGATAAATATCCCCTTTTCATTGTTAGGTGGCATGCTGGCAGTAGTAGTGATGAATTTAAGTTTATCGGTAGGCTCGGTGATTGGTTTTATTACCCTCTTTGGCGTGACTGTGCGTAATAGCATTATGTTGTTATCGCATTATCAATATTTAGTGGAAGTAGAAAAATTACCATGGAATCAAGATACTGCTTTGCAAGGTGCTCAAGAGCGTTTACCGTCTATTTTAATGACCGCATTAGTGACTGCATTAGCAATGTTACCGATTGCATTGCACAGTGATAATGCGGGTTTAGAAATTATGGGGCCAATGGCGGCGATTATTATTGGTGGTTTGGCTTCATCTACGGTGTTAAATTTATTGCTTTTACCTTTGATGTTATTAAAATATGGGCGGTTTAAATAGTTAGCATCGTGGTTATTTTCGATAGTAAGCCTATATTAGCGATATAATATAAACCATATTTTTCATTATCACATTGCGGGAGTGGCTGGATGATTCAACAAATGGTGAGACACCATAATATTGTGTCGATTGTTGGTAATATTATTACCGTTAATATTGCTGAAGCGGATGAAAGCCAAGGTGCTGTTACGCGTTTTGGTGATTTGGCAATGGTTGAAGATGAATTCAATACTTCGATTGCACAAGTGATTAAAATTGATCGTAATGAAATTGCTTTGCAAGTGTTTTCAGGCACGCAAGGCGTATCAAATGCGGCTTCAATTCGTTTTTTAGGCTCGGCGATGCAAGTGACCTATTCGGATAATATTCTCGGACGCATTTTTAATAGTTTAGGCGAGCCAATGGATGGCGGTTCAGCGTTAAAACACGATCCAAAAGTGGCGATTGATGGGCCGTCGGTGAATCCGGTCAAGCGTATTTTAGCGTCGAAGATGATTCGCACCAACGTACCGATGATTGATGTGTTCAATTGTCTGGTAGAAAGCCAAAAAATACCGATTTTTTCGGTATCAGGTGAACCTTATAATGCGTTTTTAGCCCGGATTGGTATTCAGGCTGATGCCGATATTGTGGTATTTGCTGGTTTAGGGTTGATTTTCGATGATTACCATTATTTCCGTACCCAATTTGAAGAAGCCGGTGTCTTTGCTCGCACGGTAATGTTTTGTAACTTAGCCTCTGACCCGATTGTTGAACGACTATTAGTGTTAGATATGGCATTGGCAGTGGCAGAGCGTTTTGCGGTAGAAGAAGGCAAGCGGGTATTAGTGTTAACCACCGATATGACGGCTTATGCTGATGCAATGAAAGAAGTGGGTATTTCGATGGAGCGTGTCCCCGCAAATCGAGGCTATATGGGAGATTTATATTCTCAGTTGGCGCGGAGATATGAAAAAGCCTGTGATTATGATGGCGCCGGTTCAGTGACTTTATTGGCAGTCACCACTATGCCGGGCGGCGATGTCACTCACCCCGTGCCTGATAATACCGGGTATATTACCGAAGGACAGTTTTATCTGCATGATAATATGCTGGATCCTTTTGGTTCATTATCACGATTAAAACAACATGTGATTGGCACTGTCACGCGTGAAGATCATTCGCAAATTATGAATACCATGATTCGTTTTTATTCAGGGGCAACGGAAGCAGAACAAAAACAAGCGATGGCGTTTGATTTATCGAAATTTGATGAACAACTGTTAAAATTTGGGGGCTTATTTCGGGAACGCTTTATGCGTTTAGATGTCTCGATTGAACTCGAAGCGGCACTCGATTTATGTTGGCAAACTTTAGCGGAATGTTTCAGTGCGAATGAATTATTAATGAAACAAGCCTTAGTGGATAAATATTATCCAAGTATTGAGTCAGACGATGGCTAGGTTAGCATATAGTAAAGCGTCTCTAAGCAAGGAAACGGCACAGCTCAAACGCTATAAGCAATACTTGCCTTCTTTAGATTTAAAGCGGCAACAACTAGCGGCTGAACGAAAGAAGGCGCAAAAAGCATTGCAACAAACAGGCTATGATATTGAGCAATGCACGCAACAAACCGCGGCAATGTTACCCATGCTGGCTGATAAAAGTATTGATGTGCAAAATATGGTGAAGATAAAGCACTTGGAAATAGCGGAAGAAAATGTGGTGGGTGTGCATTTACCGACCTTACAAAACTTAGAATTAGAGGTGCAAGCTTATTCATTTTTTATGAAGCCACATTGGGTTGATGAATTAGTGGTGCAGTTACGCAAAATGATTAGCCTGAAAATTCAGCATCATATTGATGAGCAGCGTATCGAGGCATTAAATACCGCTGTTAAAAAGGTCACGCAACGGGTTAATTTATTCGATAAGGTGTTAATTCCTAAAGCCCAGCAAGATATACGCAAGATTCGGATTTATCTGTCTGATATGGAAACCGCAGGTGTCGTGCGTGCAAAAAGTACCAAACAAAAACGCTTAAAAGTAGGTAGGGTAAGCTAATGACGATTGTTGCGTTAAAAAAATTAACTTTATGCGGTTTAATTAGTGATAAAGACGCTGTGTTAGACAGTTTTCAACAATTAGGTGTCGGCCATCTAATTCCCTTACAAACGCTGAAAACGACTGAACAAATCGTGGTTGAAAATAGTGTGGATGCGTTAAACGCGTTAAATTATTTACAACAATGCGAAATACCACGGCATCAAGTTAGACAAGCAGAAAAATTTGATTTTCAAGCAATTATTGAGGAAGTTTTAGAACTTAAAGATGAACTCATTGATTTTTATGAACGTCGAGATTTTTTACAGCAACGTATTAAAGAAGTTGAATTATGGGGCGATTTTTTATTTCCTAATGATTTAGACGGTTATCATTTATGGTTTTATATTGTGCCGAAACGCTTAATGAAAGCCGTGAAGCAGTCGGATTTAATTTGGCAGCGGGTTAATCATAGTAATACCGAGGCCTATATTGTTGTTATCTCTAAAGAAGAACCTGATTTAAAAAGTATGCCGGTGCCGCGAAGTCATTTGGGTGATATTCGTTTATCTGACTTACAGCAGAATTTAGAGCATTTAGAATTAGCGATAGAAGATGCGACCGCTAAACGTGCCTCACTTACGCGCTGGATAAGCTTGATTATCGCTAATTTAACGGTATTTAGTCAGCAAGCTGAATTAGACAGTGCGGAGTCTTACACGCAAGATGATAGTGATTTATTTGTGTTGCAAGCTTGGGTAGCGACAGCGGATATTGAAAAAATAAACGCGTTTATTTACCGTTATAAATTGGCAGGCTTATTTGAACAGCCTGATGGCATTGAACAACCGCCGACTTTATTAGAAAATACCGATACCTTTGCAGGCGGGGAAGAAGTTGTTAAGTTTTATCAGATGCCGAATTATTATGGTTGGGATCCTTCGATTGTGGTGTTCTTTTCATTTGCGTTATTTTTTGCGATGATTCTTTCTGATGCAGGCTATGCGGCGGTGTTTAGCAGTATTTTGGCGGTGAAATGGCGTAAAATGGGGCAATCGGTAAAAGGCGTACGGTTTCGTATGTTGTTGCTGGTAATGCTCTCGGCTTCATTGCTTTGGGGTATTTTAGCGGGTAGTTATTTTGGCGTGTCGCCAGTTGAAAATAGTTGGGTCGATGCCTTACGTGTATTTGATATGAATGATTTTGATGTGATGATGAAAATTTCTATTTTTGTCGGTGTTGCTCATATCGCGTTGGCAAATATGGTTAAAGCCTATCAATTAAAACAAAGTAGTTTGCGTTTTTCTGCGGTAGGCTGGGCATTAGTGGTGATGGGTGGTTTTGTCTTATGGTTATCAATGGGCAGTGAACAGCAAACCCTATTAGAAATGATAGCGTATAGTTTATTAGGCTTAGCCACGGTTGCATTATTATGTTTTAGTTCTGAGCGTGTGATTAAAAAACCCTTGGATTTATTATTACGTTTACTAGAAGGACTTAAAAGTTTATCCAGTGTCACTAAAATATTTGGCGATGTATTAAGTTATATGCGTTTATTTGCATTGGGTTTAGCCAGTGCATCACTCGCCGTTACCTTTAATCAATTAGCAGTACAAGTGTATGAATCAATGGAAGGTATTGGTTTATTATTAAGTCTGTTAATTTTAATTGTTGGTCATAGCTTAAATATTATGCTGGGTATTATGAGTGGCGTGGTACATGGTTTACGTCTAAATTTTATTGAGTTTTATAATTGGAGCGTCTCCGATGAAGGCTATCCATTTAAAGTGTTTTCTAAAAAAGAGAGATATTAATGATTGATTTTATTATGGTATTAGGTTGGATAGGGGTGTTTGCACCGATGGCATTAGGGGCGATTGGTAGCATTGTTGGTTGTGCAACGGCGGGACAAGCGGCAATTGGAGCGATGCTTGATACTGACAGTGGTTATGGGCGGTATGTCGGTGTTTCAGCGATGCCCTCATCACAAGTTATTTACGGTATTGTGGTGATGTTTACCTTAAATCGTGGCGTAACAGCTGACTCTGCGGCAGGCTTATTTGCCGTGGGTGTATTGGCAGGCTTAGCCTTAATGTTCAGTGCGATTTACCAAGGACAATGTTGTGCATCAGCGATTCATGCCTCGAAGGCAAAGCCTGAAATTTTTGGTTTATCCGTTGCACCTGCGGCGATTGTAGAAGGCTTTGCAGTATTCGCCTTTATTTTTGCATTAGTGATTAGTAGCAGTATTCCACAAGGATAAGGCAATGAATCAACAGCAAAGTGAAAAAAATTCCTCAGGTGTTGAAGAACTCATTGAGCGTTTACGCGAACAAGGGGTGGGTGCAGGTCAACAACAGGCAGAAAAAATTATCAGTGATGCGGAAAAACAGGCGGCATGGTTGGTTACTGAAGCGAAACAAGCCGCCGCTGAATTATTAAGTGACACTGAAAAAGAGATTAATGCCCGTCGCAGTGCCAGCGAAGATGCCTTAAAACTTGCGACGCGTGATGCCTTATTAAAACTGCGTGATAGTTTGTTAAGTTCATTTGGTGAGCAAGTGCAACGTGTAGTTGGCGAAAAAATGGCACAAGAGGCTTTTTTAGAGCGTCTTATCTTGCAACTGGCAGGTAAAATTGGTGAGCAATTAGAGCTGGAATCCAAACAAGCCTTAACGCTATTTTTACCCAATAGTCCTGTGGGCGTTGATGATTTAAAAAATAATCCTGAAGCACTTAAAGCGGGAACGTTAACGCATTTTACAGCAGCGATAGCGGCAGAGATGTTGCGTGATGGGGTGAATATTCAAATTGATAATGATATGAGCGGCGGCTTATCGGTGCGTTTAGCCGATGAAGGGATGGTGGTGGATTTTACTGAGGAAACCATTTCCGCTTTATTACTAGAACATTTACAGCCTCGCTTTAGAACGCTCTTGCAAGGGATTGTAAAATGAGTTCAGGCAAGGTGGCTTATGCTTCCCTCATCAGTAGTTTGCCACCGCATCCCTTATCTTTATGGCAAATTAACTATAAGCCCGTATCGAGGATTCAATTAGAAAAACGTCTCAGTGTCTTAACGTCACAAGATGCTAAAATTTTAGCCGCTATTGAGGCTCGTTTACACTGGTCAAAAATGACTAATCAAGCGGATATTATAGCGAATAAAGACTTAACAATAGATAATGCGTTACTCAATAAAGCGGTGCAATGGCGGTTAGAATTACGTTTAATTATGGTGGCGTTACGTCAGAAACAATCAGGGAGTGAAACCGCTGATTTACCCCAGTGTGAACTTTCACGGTTTATTATGCAGAATTGGCAAACAGATGATTTTGGGTTAAGTGTTCGTTTTACATGGGTAAAACAAGCCGCTCAATTATTAGCAAGTCATCAAGCATTGGCATTAGAAAAATTATTATTAAATATAAGTTGGCAGTATTACACCACATTGGCTCAATCACATTATTTTGATATTGAAGCGGTGATTATGTACGTTTTACGCTGGGATATTGTGCATCGCTGGCAACAATATGATGAATCATTGGCAATGCGTCAATTTGATAAATTAGTCGATAATGCGTTAGGTGATTTTTTAGCCACAGATTAAAGGTTGGATTAGGGAAATATGAAACAGATAAACAAAGCAACGGCACGCGTGGTGTCAATTCAAGATAGTTTAGTGTCAATAGAAACGCTATCGGATAGTTCACAGCCTTTAACGAAAAATGAAGTGGTTTATATTATTCCGAGCCGTAGTGATGTGACGCATTCTGAACGCTTAAAAGCAGAAATATTACGGATTAATGGGTCGGTTGCCGATGCTCAAGTATATGAAAGTACCGCGGGTGTGAGTGTTGGTGATTTAGTTGAACAAAGTGCAGAAATGCTTTCAGTGGAGCTTGGACCAGGCTTACTTGGGCAAGTGTATGATGGCTTACAAAATCCACTAGATAAATTAGCCAATGAATTTGGTTATTTTTTACCCAGAGGCGTTGATTTTCCTGCATTAGATGAAAATACGCAATGGGCATTTACCCCGATTGTGCAAACAGGAGCAGTGTTAGGTGCAGGTTCGGTTATCGGTACTGTGCCAGAAAGAGGTTTTACCCATAAAATCATGGTGCCTTTTGATGTGCAAGGCAAAGTAACGGTGACTTGGATTCAAGAGGGCTCAGTAACTGTTAATGAAGCAGTTGCTAAAATTAGCCTAGCCTCTGGTAAAGAAAGAACACTGACTTTAAAACAGCGTTGGCCAGTGCGCAAGGCACTCCCCAATTCATTATTAAAACAAAATGTTGCTGAGCGCCTGTACCCCAAAGAGCCACTTATAACTCACTTACGCCTTATTGATAGTTTATTCCCTATTGCTAAAGGTGGCATGGGGTGTATTCCTGGCCCATTTGGTGCTGGCAAAACAGTTTTACAGAACTTGATTTCACGTAATTCAGATGTGGATATTGTTATTGTGGTGGCTTGTGGTGAACGCGCAGGTGAAGTGGTAGAAACCATTAGT
>ENA-ORXI01001304-ORXI01001304.1-sediment-metagenome-genome-assembly--contig:-NODE-1304-length-19547-cov-5.267232_pt1 | contig 19547 bp, 28 predicted proteins | sample MGYA00237861_ERZ511468 | MGnify/ENA primary metagenome ERZ511468 (study PRJEB26299, sample SAMN06266213) | sediment metagenome | isolation source: Hudson Canyon methane seep mesocosm | place...
CATATGGAACTAATGTTGTTGCCGGAGTTACTCCAAATAAAGGAGGTCAAAAATTTGAAGGAACAGTTCCAATATACAATACAATGCAAGAAGCAGTAGATGCAACAAATGCTAAAATTTCAATTATTTTTGTTCCAGCAAAATTCTTCTTATCAGCTGCAAAAGATGCATTAAATTCTGGAATTAAGTTACTTGTTGCAATTCCAGAGCACGTACCAATTAGAGATACCATGGAAGCATTAGATTTAGCAAAACAAAAAGGTGCAGTGATTATTGGACCTAACACACCAGGAATAATGATTCCAGAATTAATTAAAATTGGAATTATGCCACCAATGCCTTTCAAAGCAGGTAAAATAGCAGTATTATCAAAAAGTGGAACATTACTTTATGAAATTTCAGATGCACTAACCAATGCAGGATTTGGGCAATCAATTACAATTGGAATTGGAGGAGACCCAGTAAACGGCACCAGATTAATTGACGCATTTGAAATGGTAAAAGATATTTCAGATCTAGAAGGATTAGTAATTGTAGGAGAAATCGGAGGAGATTCAGAAGAGATGTTAGCCGAAAAAATTATTGAATTAGGATTTAACAAACCAACTGTTGCATATATTGCAGGAAGAGCAGCACCAAAAGAAAAACGAATGGGACATGCAGGTGCAATTGTAATGGGTACTTACGGATCTGCAGAGTCAAAAATTTCTATGTTTAACAAAGCAAACATTCCAGTAGCAAAAAGACCAGCTGAAGTTCCAGTTTTGTTAGCAGGGAAAATGGAAAAATAGATTAGAATAAAAGGAAGAGATTGAGGAGAGAATTAAATGCCAATTACAGACCCTGAGAAGAAACGAATTGCACAACAAGCACGATTAGTCATGAGAATCTGCTTCAAATGTGGCTGTAGAAACGATATTGGGGCAACAAGATGTAGAAAATGTAGAAATCCATACTTGAGATTAAAGAATAGAAATCTCGGTGTAAAGAAATAGAATTAAGAAAGCATTAATCTTTCACGATATTCTCTAATTGCATATTTTAAAGCAGATTCATTATTTATGATAAAAGATTTTGCATTAGAAGGATCATCTATTTCTTCAAGAGATAATTGCAAATCATCAGGTAATTCTTCATTCATTTGAAACAGAATTTTTCCTGCAGCAATATATTGGCCAAGATTATTAGCAGAATCAAATGCCAAATTCATTCGATCAATTATTGTATCAAATTCTTTTAAAGATATGAGTTCTGTTTTAATAATTGATACAAAAAGGTTAGGTAATAACAAAATATCAAAAAACTAAAGATAGAAAACTATGTATTTTCATAAATAATTTGGACCGGTCGTCTAGTTTGGTTTGGATGACGCACTCACACTGCGTAAGGAAGAAATTCCCGCAAAGGTCGTGGGTTCAAATCCCATCCGGTCCACTTACCATTATTCTATGTAATAGATCAAATATTTCTAAAAAATCAAATTCAAAATAACTATATGACATGATTAATTATCAAAAAAAGTGTCACTATACAATCACATTCCAATTAATTTCAAACAAGCAGAATTAATTGAAAGAGACAATGCACATTTTTATCAAACACCAACTGGAGAAACTTATCCATCAATTACAACAATATTACATGAAACAATGTCTATGGAGAAAAAAGAAAGTTTACAAAATTGGAAAGATCAAGAAATTGCTGCAGACTATATCACTCAAGAAGCAGCAATCATAGGTACAGAAACTCATAAATTAATTGAAAATTACATTAACGAAATAAGACAAACAGATGATGTCAGATTACTCTCAGTAGCACATTTTAACAATCTAATTCCATTTTTACAAAAAATCAATGATGTCCATGGTACAGAATTACGATTGTATAGTAATACAATGAAATTAGCAGGAACATCAGATTGTATAGCAACCTATGACGGAGAATTATCAATCATAGATTACAAAACAAAAAGAAGTAATCAAAGAGAAGAATGGATGACAGATCATTTTATTCAAGGTACAGCATATGCACAAATGTTTAAGGAATTAACAGGAATTGAAGTCAAACAAGTGGTCATCCTAGTAAGTAGTGAAAAAAATTCAAGAATGGAATTTGTAAAAAATACTGAAGACTATAAAGATTTACTGACTCAACGACTAAATCAATATTATGATATTTTAGAATAAAGATAAAGAACTAGTAGAAATGAATAATAAATTATTTAAAGAACTTTGAAAGCATATAATTTGGAATGAATACAAAAATGAATTTACTTGTAATGGCATCAATTATAGCCATATCAGGAATAATGATGGTTCCAAATACTGCAATAGCAGAAACAAATCAAAATGACATTAGTGTTAAAGCAATAAATGAAAAATTTAGTTTAGAAACTACAATTACTACTCTCACGGTACCAGAAAATAACACATTACCATGGGGAACAGTGTATGGAGCAGCATCAGATGTTGCTGAGAGATACCCAGTAATCATTCAGTTTTACAAAGGGGATGAAGCAATACACGTAGCACAAATAGATACTAAAGGGGATGGATCTTATGAATACAAATTCAGAGTTAGAAATCTAGATAGTAACACAGGCGAATTTACAGACATATTTCATGGAGAGTACATGGTAAAAATATTCAAAGTAATTCCAAACACCAATCTTACTGTATAAAATCAGATAAAAATAGTAAATTATGAGTAAAATATTAGATTTTTTTTAAACATTCCATAGAAATTATATACTAAGTAGAAATCAAAACAGCTAGAAAATGAGTAAAAATTTTTGGCATGATATCGAAACAGGAAATGATGTTCCAGAAATAATCAACGTAATAGTTGAAATTCCAAAAGGATCAATGAACAAATACGAATACGATAAAAAACACAACATGATAAAATTAGATAGAGTATTATTTTCACCATTTCATTATCCAGGAGATTATGGATTGATCCCACAAACATTATCTGAAGATGGTGATCCGTTGGATGCATTAGTATTAGTTACAAATTCAACCTATCCAGGTATTTTAATAGAATCAAGACCAATTGGATTACTAAAAATGAAAGATGATGGGGAACCAGATGACAAAATTATTTGTGTCTCAACAAATGATCCAAGATATTTACATACAGCAGATATTCAAAATATAGAAGATCATTATCGTTCAGAAATTGCTCATTTTTTCCAAGTTTACAAAGAATTAGAAGGGAAAAAAGTAGAAATTATAGGATGGGAATCAGCAAAAGAAGCTAAAAAAGTAGTAATCGAATCAATTAAGAGATACAAAGATACTTTACAAAAATATTAGAAAAATGCAAAACGATTGTCAGCATTTTCTACAAAAAAAAGAAAACATTTCACCAAATACAAAATATTGTGAAGAATGTGAAAAAGAACACCTACCTACAGTTGCTCTTAGAATGTGCTTAACATGTGGTCATGTAGGTTGTTGTGATTCATCAATTGGAAAACATGCAACAAAACATTTTCAAACAACAGGTCATCCAGTAATGAAAGCAATTCCAGAAAATATTTGGAAATGGTGTTATGTTCATGAAGAGTATTATTAATTATAGTTACAAATTGTATGAAATATTTAGAAATATAATTAAAAAATAAATATCAAACCTATTCATTTTTTAATAGTTATAAAATACTAGAAATAATGGCAGAATTTGAATTAGGTAAATGGAATTTATCAGAATTAGCAAAAAATCCAAAAAGTCCTTCATTTCAAAAACAAATTAAAGACTTAAAAAATCAAGCAAAGAAATTTGAAAAGAATAAATCAAAACTAAACTCAAAAATTACATCCAAACAATTTAAAACAATTTTACAACAAGTTGAAGAAATTTCACATAAAATGAGTAAAATTGGAGGCTATGCATCACTCTCATATTCATCAGATACTCAATCAGATGAAGCAACGTCATTAATGACTCAAATGTCAAAATTAGGGTCAGAAATTTCAAATAAAATTTTATTTTTTGATTTATGGTGGAAGACACAAGTAGATGATAAAAATGCAAAACGACTAATGAAAGATACTGGAGAGCTCAAAGAATACCTAACATACAAAAGATTATTTGCAAAATATGCATTAAGTGAATCAGAAGAAAAGATTATCAACACATTAGATGTTACAGGCATTTCTGCACTTGTAAAATTGTATGATAAAATAACTAATATTTATGAATACAAAATGAAGGTTGGCAATAAAACAAAAATAATGACAAGAGAAGAACTAACAAATTATGTTAGAAGTACTAATCCAAAAACTAGAGAAACAGCTTACAAAACTATTCTAACAAAATATACAGAAAATAAAGGGGTTATTGGAGAAATTTATCAAAACATTGTGCTCAATTGGAAAGATGAAGGAATAGAGCTTAGAGGATACAAAAGTCCAATATCAATGAGGAATATTGCTAATGATATAGATGATAAAACAATAGAATCACTACTTTCAATTTGTAGAAAAAACTCAACAGTATTTCAAAAATTCTTCCTTCAAAAAGCAAAGATGCTAAATATGAAAAAATTACAGAGGTATGATCTTTATGCACCAGCAGCATCAAAAATTAAAGAAAAAAATTATTCATACAATCAATCTGTGAAATTAGTTTTTGAATCACTTGGAAAATTCAGTAATACACTAGAAGAATTTGCAAGAAAAGTATTCAATGAAAATCACATTGATTCATCAATTAGACCAGGAAAAAGAGATGGGGCATTTTGTAGTACTCTAACTCCAAAAATCACACCATATGTTTTAGTAAATTTTACAGGTAAATCAAGAGATGTTTTTACTTTAGCTCACGAACTAGGTCATGCGGTACATAGTCAAGCAGCACAAAATAGATCAATTCTTGTTCAAGATGCACCACTACCATTAGCTGAAACGGCATCCACATTTTCAGAATTATTACTATATGATAATTTGGCAGATAAAATATCAGATGATCAAAAGAAGATTATGTTAGCCGAAAAAATTGATGATTTGTATGCAACAATACTAAGACAATCATATTTTACAATTTTTGAAGTTGAGGCACATGAACAAATTGGCAAAGGAACCACAATAGATGAAATTTCAAAAACATATTTACAAAATTTGAAGGAACAGTTTGGAAATTCAGTGAATCTTTCAGAAGATTTTGCAATTGAATGGAGTTGTATTCCACATTTTTACCATACGCCGTTTTATTGCTATGCATATTCATTTGGAAACTTATTAGCGTTATCTCTATTTCAGAGATATAAAAAAGAAGGAAATGATTTTGTCAAATCGTATATAGATATTTTAGCAGCAGGAGGTTCAAAAAAACCAGAAAAATTGTTATCAGAACACGGATTTGATATTAGATCACCCAAATTTTGGCAGGAAGGTTTTGATTATGTTAATCAACAAGTTAAAGTGTTATCATCATTAAATTAAATTTCAAACTAAGAAATAGAGAATGTTTATTTTTAAATTAATTATCACCAATATTTTTGGATGGAGTAAAATTATCAATAATTTTTGTTACATCTAAAATAACAGAATCTTTTATTTTTTTCAACGATCCATCAGGGTTTTCAGATTGTGAAATTAAATGATTAAGTTGATCCAGTATAGCATATTGAACTCTAGAAGTTAATAATTCAGAGATACTTTTTTCACTGGTAAAATCAACTTCAGTCATATTTACGGCTTGGTTAGCCATAGGAAAAGTAAAAGAAGAAGAATAACCACCCCTACTAAATGCAATATCTCTCAAAACCAATTTTTTTACTTCATCAGGATTTCCCATTCCAGATCTAGCAACCATGTCATTTAGTTGATCCAATATTGCATATTGAACTCTAGTTTGTAACAATTCAGGAATACTTTTTGCATTTTCTATTTCAGTAATGCTTACTTTTTCATCACCAATTGTGATAAATTTATTCATAATTATAATTAAAATTATTTTATCTATAAAGGATTGCCAGGAATTAGTTTGATGGTATTTTAGAATAATGGGGCTGGCAGTCCAACGCATGGACTGCCAGCTTGTTCCCCGAACGGTTTGAATTCGATGTCATTCGTATATCAAAAATAATATCATTTAAACGTTTGAGATTATTTTAGGTCCAATGTTTTAGGTTTAATTTTCCTAATTGTACCAAATAAAATTCCAATTGTAATTCCCAACTGGTAAAGGAAATATAATAAAACTTCAAAACTGCTAGGAGTAAGATCTGTAAATCTACTCAATGCTGTAAAAATTAGTAACAATGCACTGAAAAAAAAGACAAATCCCTTTACAATTCCATTTAAATTTGTAAATTTTAAAATTACAAAAGTCATCACCATAATAGAAATTGCCAATACAGTTAGAAATCCAGTATTCATTCCAAAAATTAGAAACACTGAAGAAACTACATCGCCGGGATTAGCGACAGATAAATTTGTAAAATCAATTTTTTCAGGAGATTGGAAACGTGGAACACTAAGAACTGCATTTACTAAAAATAAACCAAATAATGTAAAGGATACAGTTTTTACGTGATTCTGTAGTCGAGGAAATCTTTGAAGAATTGCCCTACCAAGAATTATTCCTTGAGATAATCCAATTCCAAATGTGGATAAAATTACAATTAATTGAATTAATGGATCATTGAAACTCTCAACCAATATAGGAATTAATGCCATTTATTTAAAGATCAACACACATCAAAATATGAGTTTCTAGACAACAAATAATCATAAGAATTTGTTAAGAATAGCATAATTAAAGATAAGTAAATTTAATATTTCATCATTAAAGCATCATCACATGTTAAAAATAATATTTATTATTAGCATAATTATGGTTATTGGAATTTCAACAAATTATGTACATTCACAAGAAATTGGTTTATCAACATTTCAAGAATCAGCACAGGTAATCATAGACAAAAAAATATCCAATACAAGCATAACATCAATTACATTACACAGTTCCAATCTTCAAGAAATTAAAATTCCAACGGAATTAGAACAAAAAATAAGAGAAAATGAAAGAGTTCAGGCAGTCGTCATAACAAATCAAAATAACTGTGTATTAGGAGTACGTGATTATGAATCATGTATAATTATCAACATAGAAAGAAATCCAGAAGATAAAGGAATTAACGCAATACAAGATTCAACTAGAAAAATAGCAGATTCATACATACATGAAGTGAATCAAGTCTTTGATACAGATGCTAAATTTTTTCAAACATACATCCACACAAATGATGAAACAAATCAAGAATTAGATACATCAGGTATTATTTCTGGACATAGGACCATTTCAGCAATATACACAATGCCTATGCAGGATACAGATTACATGTATGGTAAATTATCATCAATTCTACTTTCAAAATCAATTAGAGAGGGAGGAGGGTTCTATAATATTGCAAAAACATTGTCTGAGGATCAAAATTCTAAAATGTCATTTTCAATAATTCCAACAGAATCAAAATCACTTTTACAACTAAGAATTTCAGTAGAGAATCCAATTGAAAGTGAAATGGAAGGGACAATAACAAAAATAAATCCGCTTGAATTTTTTAATATAGAAAATCTAAATAGATCAGATTATTTCTCTACGGGAAATTATCCATTAAATTCAATATTTCAAATAGTAATACTAGGAAATTATGAAACAAATGTATCAGATGTTAGAGGAAACATAATACCAACACAAATGATAGATGGAATAGAAATTCCAATTGAAATTACAAAAAAAGGATGGATTTTTGATCCTCAAAAAGGAGAACAAATACAGGGCAAGTATATTTTTGGTGAAAGTACATCAGTAAACGAAAATGAATTAAAATTTTCATTAGGAGGAGGTAATCTGGAATACAAAGAGATAGAATTGGATGAATCCATAACAGTTGTAATTATAATAACAATAGTTTCTATCGGAGCTGCGATATTTTATCTTAAAGGCTATAAAAAATAACTAAACTAAAAGTACTGCTGCAGCAAAAACAGTTGTCCATTTTCCATCCTTATCGCCCTTTGTAGACTGAGTTACATTGTGAGTATTGTAAATTTGTCCAGAAATTAACCATTGTTGTCTTTTTTCATCCCAGTCTTTATCAACATCAAAAGGAATTCCTAAAGAAGAGGCCAACATTTGTGCAGCAATATCTTCTGCATAATCACCTGCTTGAAGTTCATTTTGACCAAAAGATTCGTATTCAGACAAATATCCATATCTTTCCGTATCTTTTGGTTGTGCAATACCAACAGATGCAGAACAAACTCTATGAGGTTCTTTAGTTTGATTCTTTGAATAAATTGTAAATAAAATCTGTCCAGGTTTAATTTTTTTCAAACCTTCTTTACGAGAAATCAATTTAGCTTGAGGAGGGAAAATACTAGAAATCAATACAAGATTAGTTCCAGCAATACCTGCATCTCTTAAAGCGTATTCAAAACTAGTTAATCGATCTTCGTGGACACCCTTACCTTTTGTAAGAAATAATTCCTTAGCTACTAAATCTAACATTTCTGAATTTCAGTTAGGGAATTATTATTTATACTTTAATTTTGCAAAATAGAATCTATTTATCAGATTTAGGCTTTTTCTTTTTCTTTCGTTTATCAGGGTCGGCTTTAATTTGAGTTAGATAGAGAAATGTGAAAAATGCACCCAAACCAATATTGATCATACTCATGAGAGTAATCATAATTTTCAAATTAGGTGGGGTAACAGCAGATAATCCAATAATCACACCTATGATACCAGTTGTAAAAAACATCATCATTAGAACCTTAACTCTAGTTGGTTCGATGTATCTCATATCAAATATCAAAAAGCCAATGTTATAAATTGAAAGCTCAACAAATTATTGTAAAAAAATACAAAATTAGCCTCAGGTAACACTTTAAACCTTGAAAAATTTTATTTTATTTCGTGCCAATGTAGCTCAGCCTGGTAGAGCAACTGATTTGTAATCAGTAGGTCATGGGTTCAGATCCCGTCATTGGCTCCATTCACCTATTAGCATAAATTGTAGAATTCATAAATAATTTTAAATGAATACAAATGATATTTCAAGTTCAGGGGATTATCAAATAAACAAATCATCATCTAAAGGAATAACAATTGGGATAATGATCGCAATAGGAGTTACAGCATTTTTTGCAGGAATGTATGTTACAAATGTAAATTCAAATTATATATCTCAAGAAGAATTAGACGAATCCATTTCCAAATTAGAATTAAAAATATTACAAGATAGACTTGATAAAAATCAACCAATGGTTCCAGTAAAAATTTCAAGTGATAATGATCCAGTTATAGGTTCACAGGATGCAGCAATAACAATAATAGAATTTTCAGATTTTCAATGTCCATTTTGTGCTCGATTCCATATTCAGACACTTCCAATAATCATGGATGAATATATCAACGAGGGTAAAGTCAAATTAGTATTCAGAGATTTTCCAATACAAAGTATACATCCAAATGCAGTACCAGCGTCAGTTGCAGCAGAATGTGCAAATGAACAAGAAAAATTTAAAGAAATGCATGACATTTTATTTGAAAGACAAAATGAATGGAGTAATCAAGAAACAAGTGGTGCAATTGAATTGTTTAATCAATATGCACGAGAAATGGAATTAAAAAAAGAACAGTTTGAATCATGCCTTACAAGTGCAAAATATGTTGAAGAGATTCAAAAAGATCTTAATGATGGTAGAACATATGGAATTACAGGAACACCAGGATTTTTTATAGGAAATGATGAAATTGGATTCGTTGAATTAAAAGGAGCACAACCATTTGAGAGTTTTAAAAAAATCATCGATAGCCAGTTAAAGAATTAAAATAACAAGCGTTTATTAGACCTGAATCAAGGTTTTGCATTATCGGAATAATGACGAATAGGCAATGAGCTTTATCGTCATTGCTTAAGAGAAGAAAACAAAATGACAAAATTTAAAGATCTAGGATTAAAAGATGAAGTACTAAAGGGAGTTACTGACCAAGGTTTTGAAGACGCATTTCCAATTCAAGAAGCAGTTATTCCAGTATTATTATCAGGAAGAGATGTTGTAGGACAAGCTCATACAGGTTCTGGTAAAACAGCAGCATTTGCATTATCTATGTTAAATGATATTACACCAAAAAAAGGAATTCAAGGATTAATCATGGCACCGACAAGAGAACTAGCCATGCAAATTAGTACAGAAATCAAGAAAATGGGAAAACATACTGGAATTAAAATTGCAACAATTTACGGAGGACAAGGAATGGGAATTCAACTAGATGCATTACATAGAGGGGTAGAAATCATCGTAGCAACTCCAGGTAGACTCATAGACCATCTCAAAAGAGGTTCAATAGAATTAGGAGACATTACACACATTGTATTAGACGAAGCAGATACAATGCTTGATATGGGCTTTGTTGATGATATTCAATTTATTTTAGACTTATCACCAGAAGATAGAGTAATGTCATTATATTCAGCAACCATGCCAACTGCAATTTTAAGATTATCTGAAGATTATCTACATAATCCAAAACAATTCTTGTTAGATGCAGATGATCTTAGTGGAGAAGGAATAGACCAATCATTTTTAGTAATTAAAGATAGAGACAAATTCAAATATTTACTTGATTTCATCAAACCGCTAAAAGGTCAAACTATAGTATTTTGTTCAACAAAGTATAGAACAAGAGATGTTGCAAAATATTTACATCAAGAGAAATACAATGCAGTAGCCATAGAAGGAGACATGTCACAAAGTAGAAGAGAGCAATCAATGGCAAAGTTCAGAAATGGTAAAGCAGATATTTTAGTTGCAACAGATGTTGCATCAAGAGGAATAGATGTTCCAAGAGTAGAATTAGTAGTTAATTACGATGTACCAAATCAAGAAATGGCATATTTTCATAGAATAGGAAGAACAGCAAGAGCAGGAGCAGAAGGTAGAGCAATTACATTTGTATCATATTCATCAGTTGGGGATTGGAGTATAATTAAACGTCAAATCAAAGTACCATTAAGAGACTTAAATCAAGAAATGAATATTGAGATTTCAATTCCAGACCCATTAAAAAGACAATCATCATCAAGAAGATATGGCGGTGGTGGCGGATCAAGATCAAATTATTCTAGAGGCGGCGGTTACGGTAGAGGCGGCGGTTACGGTAGAGGCGGCGGTGGCGGATACGGTAGAAACTCTAGAGATGACAGAGGAAGTAAAAGAAGGGATAGCGGTGGCGATGGTAAAAATAGCTACGGCGGACGCAGTAGATGGTAATATTACAAAAATTTAAAGACAAGAGCACATTAATTAATTCAAGGTAAAAGAATGCATAAAGGATTCATTTTATTAAATTGTGATCTAGGAGCAGAAGAATACATTGTAGATCAATTAAAACAAATGTCAATAATTGCTAATGCATATTTGACTTTTGGAGCATATGATGTAATTGCAGAAATTGAAACAGAAAACCAAGATAGATTTGAAAAAGTAGTAGCAACTATTAGAAAACTATCAAGAGTAGTAAGTACAATGACATTAAATGTCATTGATACGAGTAAATAGCCAAAAATTATTTTTTAACTAATTTCTTCTGTAATTTAGAATTCTCTTTTTCCAAAGTTTTTACTTTTTTTACTACTTTTTTTAATTCAATATTCATTTTTTTTAAGTCCTTTTCTACTTTTAACAAATTAGTTAATGACTGACTAACTTTTTTGGTAGAAACATTATTTGTGGAGGGGAATTCTTTTTTCAATTCTTTTTTTACTTTTAAGGTTCTTTTTAGATCTTTCTATCAAAAATACACAAATTATGTCTCTTGCTCATCAGCATATCCCAATTCCTTTAGAACTTTATAGTATACATCAGGATGAATTTCTTTTAGCTGGACTATTACATCAAAAAAGCTTTTGTCGATATCCTCAGTCATCAATTTTTTGATCTATTATTCACCTAAAATGATTACGGTATTTTGACAATAGACAATAATGAAAGAAAATAATATTAGCACTAGCAAAAAAATCAAATTTAAAATAAATAGTTTAAAATAAAAAAAATACTAATTTGAGGCGTAAAATATGTCAGACATAATTTGGGGAAATGGAAATAATATTATTTCAAAAAGTAGCTTTCAATTAGATGTCACACATAGAAAAGATGGTAATTCAGAAAAATATCAAGATACAGTGAAAATAATAATTTCAGATGTAGATTTACCAGGATTATCAGATAATAAATCAGAATGGACAGTGGAAGACCTTCAAAAAGTTATTGTTAATGCATTTCTGAAATGTGAAATTAATTCAAAAACACCAGAAGGAGATTTAGTGGCAAAAGTATCACATTCAGGAGCTGCAGGATACTAATTGTGGAATTCAATAATATCTACAAGTAATGAAATTCAAAATAAAGATATTAAGAAAATAATTAATGGTCAAAATTCATCAATAATAATTAAAAATTTTTATGAAAAAGAAAATTGTGATAAAATAATTCAAAAAATATCCAATACAAATATTGAAAATGATTCAAAAAAATTTAATCATATTGGTCCATTTTTAATGAATTATACAACAAGAAAGGAAAAATATTTCCAAAATGCAAAAAAAGCAAACATTGTTTTTAAAAAAATTTTCTCAAATGTTGAAAATCCAGTTAATAAAATTAAATTAACAATGTCAAAAAGTTTTCCAAATTACAAAATATCAGAAACAAAAGAAAATGAACTAGATTACGCTTCATGTAATATTAGACGACATGTAAAAGGGAAATCAGTACCGCTACACAAAGATAATGTAAAATATGAAGGAATAGAATACAAAATATCAAAAATTAACAATCAATTGTCATGTATTTTACATTTACAACAAACAGAAGAAGGAGGAAATTTAGCAATATACAAAAAACAATGGGAAAAAAAATTGGAAAAATTTAGAGAAATAGAATTTGGATATAAAGATACTTTGAAAAATGGTATCGAAGTGGATACAATAAAATCTAAAGTTGGAGATTTAGTTATACTTAATCCAAATTACCTTCATGAAGTGAGTAAAATTCAAGGAAGTTCAGATAGAATCACATTAGGCATGTTTTTTGGAATTCAAAATAAAGATAAAAAGATCTTTTCTTGGGCATAATTTTTAATTAAAATTTTAAAATATCAATAGCAGAGTAAGATTAATTCCAAAAATTGAGAAATAAGGAGGGAATAATTGTTATATGAGGAAATTAGGATTGTTTCAAATTGCAGAAAATTGAATATGAAGGAACAGTTTGGGTACTAAATTACAATAATCCAGAACCACTATTAGATCATGCAATTCACATGTTAGAAAGACATGGGGTAAAACGTGAAGATATGGAAATTACAGAAACACCAAAAGCCAAAGTAGGAGCAATTGTTGTTGAAATATGGCCTTATGAATTAGTTATAGGCAGAGTGAGAACAACTAGAAATGATTCATTTATCAGCGGTACTGAATTTAATATTGAATTAAAATTAGATGAAAAGGGAAATTACGTAGATTACCTTTGAAGAAAAAGAAAATTCAAAATATCATTATTTTGGCTATTGCTATTTTAATAATTGGTTCAATTATTGCATATAATTATTCAACAGACATTACAAAACAAAAAGGATTACAATTTGGAAATGAATTAAGTCAGATTGAAAGCAATATTTCAGACATACAAGGAAAGTTCTATTCTGAAAAAACAAAATGGGTGGAAGGGGATATTTCAAAAGAGGAATTGTTAAAATTTTATGAAATTCATGTAAACAATTTTAGAGAAACAATTTCAAAGTATGATGAATTAACACCACCAGAGTTATTCCAAAGTTCAGTAGCGTTATTAAAAATCTCAGCAGAAACTCAACTAGAAAGTGATTTACAATTTATTGAATGGGTAAAAACAGGAGATGAATCAGCAAAAATTAGATCAGATACTTTATTCCAAGAATCATATGAATATCAAAATTTAGGATTAGTTGAATTTCAAACAGCAAAAATAGGTATAAAACATTATGTCGGAGGAGAAAAATTTGAAGAACCACAAGGGGTGTCACCACAAAAAGTAGTTCAAGTATCAGAAAAAATGAAAGAAAAATGTAATGAACAATTTAGAAACGAATCAGGCGAATTTGATTCTAATGAGAGAGAAATTGAATGGTTCAATTGTGACAATAAAGCAGAAGAGTGGAAAATAGAGCATTTGCCATAAATAAAAAATATGAAAACTATAGTAATTCAGATTTTTCTAATAAATTCAAAACAGGATAAAGTTCTTCCAATAAATTAGATTTTTCAAGAGTAGTAGGTTTTGAAAATTTTACAGGAAAAGTTACAGTCAACATGTCTTGATCGGTATGAGAAATACCAATAAAATGAGAAATATTATTGATTTCAGAAAGAAATACATCCCATTTTTGTAAATGAATAGATACACGAGAAATATTCTTTTTTACTTCAGAAAGGGTGGTATTCAAATCAGTATCAAATAATTTGAATTTAACGAGAGGAATCATTATCATACCACCCAAGACTTCATCATGATTTTTTATTTTAGACAAAATGATATCTTCAGGATTTTTTGCTGCAGAAAGATCACCAAAATCAGGATCAAAATAGCCACTAACCAATTTTTTAGAATCAAATATACGAAAATATCCATCTTCAAATTCTAATTTCCAAGATGCCAAGAAATTATTCATGAATAACTAATTACTAAACTTTTATTCACAAATATGATTTTCATAAATTTTTAGGCACAAAGAAGATAATATTTTAATTTTCACTTTCAAGTAAATTTAATGCTTTTTGTAAAGATGCTTCAAGTTCATTAATTCTTTTTCTGAGTTCGATATTTTCATCTCTTAAAGAATCTCTCTCCTTAGTGAGTATTTCATTAAGATCCATAATAAAATAAAAAATAATACACTATTTTTATATTACAACTCAATGCAGGCATAAAAATTAAATTTTACATTACAAAGTATGAGAGTTTACTAATTTTTCATCCAATAACTTAACTTCAAAAATATCTTTTAAAAAATATTTTTGCTTTGAATGACTTGTACAAAGTAATACAGAAGATTTAGAATCTCCAACATTATACACGGTAAGATTAATGGGTTTATTATTACAACATATATGACTAACCTCAATTCCAGTTACTTGTTTTGCCATTTCAAACCAAATTAATTTTTGAATTTTATTAAGATGTCGTATAGATTGTAAAGCTAAAGTTTGTCTCTTAATCTGTCTCAACATTTTCCTTATTTCTGGAGAAAGGTGTTCTAACAATATTCAGAATAAAATTATCATTTACATAAGTTTATCATATTTTAAAAAAGATAATTAAATAAACTAGGAGTTAAAGTAAAGATATGTCAATATCAAAAGAAAATAAAGAATTTATCGACAGTTTAATTGAATATTACATTAGTGAATCTGAATCGTATAAACAAATTGCAGAAAATTTTCTTCCAGAAGTAGAATCAATTCCAGATACTGCATTTGGCATAATTACTGGATGTGTGTATTCAGGATTTCTACAGGCATATCAAAATCAACAACAAAGCCCCAGTCTAGAGGATATGGATGAATTTAATCAAATAATTAAAAAAAAGGCACAATTAATTAAAAAATCAATTTCAGAACTAACAAAAATAAATACAGAAATCAAAGAAAAATCAGATTAAAACTAGAATTTAAATTAAAATTAGGCATAAATTTTACATAAATATAAAGAAATAACATTAAGAAATCAAAATTGGAAATATTTAAAAAAAATCAGTACAGTTTAATTTGAATTATAAAAAAATAATATCATGAATATTGATGGTAGTAAGATCATTTTTGGTTTAGGAGTATCATCAGCTGTTGCAACTGCAGTCATTGCATTATATTTCTCGATTCGTTAAAGATAAATCATGAAGATAATGCCATAAAGTATTGTCAGCAATAAATGAGTTTAAAATTACACAAATTCTAGATAATGGTCAAATGATACAATTAACATTAATTGAAAATGTTTCTACAGAACCAATTTCACAAAAACAAATGATTATAGAAAATGTTTCTAAAAAATTAGATTCAGAAACAAAAGAACAAGTAATGCCATTGTTAGAAGCAATTTTACAAGCACAACCAACTGTAAATATTAAATCATACCAACAAACACAAATTACAATAGCAATGCCAAAATCAAGATACGATGGGATGGGTAGACCACAAGTAGGCAGTACAATAGAAGTTAACTTAAAAAAAATCTAAAGTTTTGAATTTACTTCATCTAAAGTATGTAATGCTAATGAACAAGTAAAGTCTTTACAAATAAAAACAGATGTTTTATCTTCAAAAGATTTACCAGTAAAGAAAGGATATTCAGAGAGATTCTTTAACTGATCAGAATTTTGAATGGTTACCATAAAAGAATTGGGTAAATAATTTGTAAATAAGGATTTACAGAGTTCAGAGTTTTCAGAATTAATAACGGTAATTTCAATAGGCTTTTCTAAATACAAAGAAAGAGTATTCAACAAATATCCAAATCCAAATGGATTTTCAGCAGCAATTTGTGCCTGAGATTCCATTATTTTTATTGCAATGTCAAGAAAAGATTGGTCTTGAGACAGGTGATATAATCGCAACATTACAAAAGAAGAAACAGAATTTCCAGAGGGTAATGATAAATCATAATTACTCTTTGGACGAATAATTAATTTTTCATGATCATCAGAAGTCATAAAGAAACTATTATTTTCCGAATCCCAGAAATGATTAATCAAATGATGACCCAGTGTCAATGCAAGTTTAAGATATTTGGAATTGGGTTCAATTTCAAATACATCCAATAATGCATTAACAAAATAAGAATAATCTTCAAGATACCCATTAATTTTTGCAGTGCCATTTTTGTAAGTTCGTAATAGATTATCATCAACAAACAAATTTTTTTCTATAAAAGAAATACAATTTTTAGCAGCATCCAGATACCTTACATCATTTGTAACACGATAACCTTTTGCAAAAGCAGTTATCATTAATGAATTCCATGAAACTAAAACTTTGTCATCTAATCCAGGAGAAATTCTTTTTGATCTTACTTCCAATAATTGTTTTGAACATGAATTTATAATCTCATGTACTTGTTGTTCTGAAATTCCAAAATTAAATGCAACAGTGGAAGGATTAAGATTATTGCAAAGAATACTATTCCCCTCCCAATTTCCACCATCAGTTACATCAAAATAAAGACAAAATATATCAGCATCACTTCCAAGAATTTCTTTGATTTCATGTTTAGTCCAAACATAAAATTTACCTTCTACACCTTCAGAATCGGCATCATATGCAGAGTAAAATCCACCTTCAGAAGAAGTCATTTCACGTAAAACAAAATCAAGTGTTTTTTGTAAAATATCAAGATAGAATGGATCTTTAGTAATTTGATATGCTTCACAGTAGTTTACAGGCATGAGAGCATTATCATAAAGCATCTTTTCAAAATGAGGAACTAACCATTTTGTATCAGTTGAATATCTATGAAATCCACCTCCAATTTGATCAAAGATACCACCCTTTGCCATTTTGTTTAGAGTTTTTAATGCAAATTCATTGAATTTTGGTAAATTAGCCATCTTGGCATATCTAAACAAGAATGAAATGTTTGCAGCGTTTGGAAATTTAGGTGCAGAACCAAATCCACCATATGTTGGATCTCCTAATTGAAATAAATTCATTGCAGCTTCATCAAGCAAAGTTCGTTCTAATTTTGTAGGAACGGTAATTTTTTCTGTTTTATGTAATGCATGGATAAAACTTTCTGCAGATTTTTCAATGTCTTTTGGTTTTTCTTTCCATGCTTGTGCCAGTTGTCTACATATACTTCCAAAACCAGGTCGACCATAGGAATCCAATACAGGAAAATAAGTTCCAACATAGAATGGTTTTTGATCAGGAGTAAGAAAAACGCTTAAAGGCCAACCACCTTGGCCCGTTGTAATTTGACAAGCCTTTTGATAAATATCGTCTATATCAGGACGTTCTTCTCTGTCAACTTTTATGTTTACAAAATTTTCATTCATAAATTCAGCAACATCATTATTTTCAAATGATTCATGTGCCATCACATGACACCAATGACATGCACTATAGCCGACACTCAGAAAAATTGGTTTATTTTCATCTTTAGCTTTTTGTAATGCCTCATCATTCCATCCATACCAGTTAACAGGATTTTCTGCATGTTGAAGTAAGTAAGGACTAGTTTCATGAATTAAGTTATTTTCAACCATAACTAATCATAGATTTTAGAATATTTGTACCTAGATATGAAAATAATTACCAAATTCCCTTACCTTCAGTCAATTCATAAATTCTAACATTGATTTTTTTAAGAAATTTTGTTTTTGTTTTATTAGCCTTTTTATCATGACTGTAATCCTTTTTTTCAAGTAATTCTTGTAATCTGGCTAATTGTTCTAAAGATAATTTATCAAATTCATGTTTGGATGAAGAAAGCAAAGTTAGTAATTTAACTCGTTCACGATCTTCAGGGGTGATATCAGCCATACTCTTGATTACAGCATTTTAAAAATAAATCTTATCTTAACTATACGATTTAGGGATAAAATCAAAACAGTATGTTAAAATTCAATGAAAAATTTTTTGATTTATGGAAAAAATGCGTGCAATGGTACTCTCAGAATGTGCTAAAATTGAAACAAGTCCTTTGAAACCAACTAATATTGATAAACATCAAATTGAAAGACCAAATGAAATTTTACTAAAAATAGAAGCCTGTGGTGTTTGTCATTCACAACTTCATGGAATTGAAGGAGATTGGAAACATATAGGAATTCCAGCATCATTACCAATTGTTCCAGGGCATGAAGTTGTTGGAGAAATAGTTGAGATAGGAAAAGATGTCACTAAATTTAAAATTGGAGATAGAGCAGGAATAACACCGCTACTTGAAGCATGTAAAAAATGTCAATATTGTGATGAAGGAAAAGAGTATCTTTGTGAATCATCAAAAATTACAGGAGAGACATTGAAAGGAGGATACTCAGAGTACATCACAGTTACAGAAGATTTTGCCACAAAAGTTCCAGATAATATGAAATCAGAATATGCAGCACCATTATTTTGTGCAGGAATAACAGCATACAAAGCAGTAAAAGCTGCAGAACCAAAATTAGATAAAAAAATAGGAATATTTGGAATTGGAGGAGTAGGTCACATGGCAGTACAATTTGCCAAAATAGAAAAATGTAAAGTCATTGCATTCTCAAGAACACAAAATCATCTAGATGTTGCAAAAAGATTAGGTGCAATGGACACAATGATATTTTCTAAAGAGCAAGAAGAATTTCTAAGTAAATTAAAAGAAAGACATGGATTGCTAGACGCAGCAATCGTATTTGCTCCAGCAGATATTGTTACAGATACTGCAATAAAATCAGTAAAGAAAGGAGGAATTATTGTAATTGCGACAGTGGGAGAAAATCCGGAATTTAGTGCATTT
>ENA-ORXI01001307-ORXI01001307.1-sediment-metagenome-genome-assembly--contig:-NODE-1307-length-19519-cov-8.072678_pt1 | contig 19519 bp, 24 predicted proteins | sample MGYA00237861_ERZ511468 | MGnify/ENA primary metagenome ERZ511468 (study PRJEB26299, sample SAMN06266213) | sediment metagenome | isolation source: Hudson Canyon methane seep mesocosm | place...
TCAGACTCAGATTCGGCATTCTCCATTAATGATAAACTGGAAATCATTGGAGTGATTGCAAGCTTTACTGCTTCTTTAAACAATGGATGTTCTCTTTCCATGTCTGCAATGGTTGGACTAAATGAATAGTAAATGTCGTTAAATGTACTCATGAATGCAGTTCCAGATTCTGTGTTGAGTAATTGGTTGTCACGTAATTCACGTAACTGTTGAACTTGTGGTGCCATCTCACTGCCATATGTTGCTGTTGCAATTAGACAACCACCACCTTCAGTTTGAGAGGAGTTATTTTGAGAAGCAGCTTCTAGAGAGATTCTTTCATACACAAGAATGTAGTTTTTACTATGATCTGTAACATATGCATTGTTTTGTGAGTCTAATGCTATTCCCATTGGATGCCCATAAGATTTTGAGCCCCATCCATACTCACCAATTCCAGAAAAATTACCTTCTTCATCAAAAATGTTGATTGGTCCATACAATCCACCTGTTGCAAAAATTATTCCATTAGAATCTACAATTATTGTGTCAGCATGGCCAAAAAATGTTCCTGCGTCTCCACGATGTACTTGTGTTCCAAATTCAGAAATTTTCTTTTCATCGACATCATATTTTACAATTTTTCCAGGTTCGGTAGTGTAAAGATTTCCCAGATTATCTTTTAATTTTAACAATCCCATTTGTTCATATGTCTTTAGATGATTACCTGATAAATCGAATTTTTTTATTGTTCCAATCATGTATGTAGAATCACGTCCAGAATTCATGGTGGCCAAGTTTTGTGTTTTAGCAGTGTTTGGATCATACTCAAAAATATAGACATATTCTTCTTGATCAACATAGATAAATGATGAATGATCTAATGATGTAAAATCACCTATACTCCAAGTTTCAACAAGTTTTCCCAACTGAGAATATTTTCTTATTTCTTCATCAGATACAACAACAAAAATCTCATTATTTTGATTTAAAAATAATTCTCCAGATAAATTAAAATCAAAAATTACAGTCCACAGTATTTCATTTGCAGTAGTTAATTTTTTGAGTTGATTGGAATCAATTACATATAGATTATCATTAGAATCAATTACTATTCCCCCCAACATTGGGGGAGTTGATTCACCTACATTTTTCCAAGTTTCTTTGTGTTGATATTGAAAATCAATACCAGCTGCATCTACATTTGGAAATACTATAAAAAGTGAAAAAACAGATACTATTGCAATAATGAATACAGGTTTCAATATCATCTTCAAATATGTCCGATATTTATGAAATTCTTTCGTTCACCACAAACATCTAGTTGATAAAATAATCTAAAGGGCTCGGAGGGCTTCGATCCCTCGACCTAGCGGTTCGAAGCCGCTCGCACTATCCAGGCTGTGCAACGAGTCCAAACAATTAACATTTTAACAGGCCTAAATATCTGTCTAGGTACTTTGAAAGTTTCAAAAAAAGTTGTGGGAGTTGAATATGCAATTAGAGATATTGTTTTAGCTGCACGTAAAGTTGAACAAACAGGCATGAAGGTAGATTATCTCAATATTGGTGATCCTGTACAATTTGGATTTCAACCTCCTGATAATGTAAAACAAGCATTGATTGATTCTATCAAAAATGGTGAAAATTATTATTCTACGTCTGAAGGTCTTTTAGAATTACGAGAAGAGATTGCAAAAAAAGAAAATGCAAAAGGACTTGCAATAACTGCTGATGATGTTTTAATTACAAATGGTGTTTCTGAAGGACTTGATATGGTGATCTCTTCAATTGTAGAAGAAGGTGATGAAGTACTTTTACCTGGACCTTATTACCCTCCATATGCTTCGTATGTAAGATTACACGGAGGACTTCCTGTAGAATTTTCAGTTGACTTGAATAATTCTACACCTGATTTTGATGATATTAAATCCAAAATTACTTCTAAAACTGTTGCAATCTGTTTGATTAGTCCAAATAATCCAACTGGTGTTGTATTTAATGAAAATGCACTCAAAGAATTAGTAGATATTGCTAATGAACATAATCTCTACATTATTTGTGATGAGATTTATGATCAAATAATTTTTGATGATAAATTTGTAGGAATTGGAAAAGTTGCAGGTGATTCTCCTGTAATTATTCTTAATGGATTTTCTAAAGTTCATTTAATGTCGGGCTGGAGAATTGGTTACATTGCATTTAATCGCTCACCTCAACTTGAAGCATTACGTGAACATCTTCCTAAGCTTGCAAGAGTAAGAATTGCAACTAGTCTTCCAGTACAACATGCAGCTTTAGAATCTCTTCGTGGATCTCAAAATTATATCCATGATTTTGTTTCAGAAATGAAAAAACATCGAGATTTAGTTGTAAAACGTCTTAATGAAATGCCTGGACTGTCTTGTTCTAACCCTAAAGGTGCATTTTATGCATTTCCAAAAATTGAAAATAATAGATTTGGTAGTGATAAAGAATTTGTTACAAAATTATTAGAATCAAAAGGAGTTCTAACTGTTCACGGTTCTGGATTTGGAGAACAATATGGCAGTGGACATTTCAGACTTGTTTATCTTCCAAGTATTAAAATCTTAGATTCTGCAATGAATAAAATTGAAGAATTTGTTAGTCAGTAATTCCATTTTGAATATTTTTGTGGAATTATTTCTATAATACAATCAGTATCCTCAAGTAACTCTTTTGCTGATTTATTTTCTAATGTTTTAAAATATTTTAAAAGTATTTTTTTTGCAATTGTCTTTACTTTGGGCATTTCTAAAATAATATTGGCAATTCCTTGTCCCATTACTCCATAAATGTTTGGAGCATTTACTCCTACATCTACACAAAATGATACATGATTATTTTTTTGAATATTTTTAATTTTTTGATTTCTAGTATTTGTTCCTACGTAGATTTTTTTTCCACTATACCTATACCATACAGGCGTAATGTGGGGAAAATTATTTTTATCAATAGTAGATAATCGTAAAATTTTTTGTGTTTTTAGAAATTCATCTCTTTTGTTCATATCTTCTAAATCCTAATACTACCATAAAAATCCCAAATGCTAGCATTCCCATTGATACTTTTTCGTTTGTAATGTCCCCATTAAATAAAAAATCTTCTACAAATTCTGGACCCCATATCAATAATTGTTGAATTAAAACTATTGTTGCCATTACACAAAACATCAAACCAATTGCTGTATACCAATTTCTACCTCGTCTTTGATATTCGTGACTCATAATTAATGAAAAAACAGACTTAGATAATTTTAATGCCTGGATTTTTAATTTTATTTCTAATCATTGCATTAAGTAATAGTGGTGTTGACATTTCTGCAAGATATGATAACTCTATTGGTCCTAAGTAAATTGATCTTAATCCTTTGATTTCATCAATCAAACCATTTACAACTTGAACTGATTCATTATCATCACCACAAACAAAAATATCATAATCTAATTCTAGTGTAGGATTAACTAATTTTTTTTCAGAAATTACATGAAATGCTGATACAAGTTTTGATTTATCTTTCATATGATTTGATACAAGTTTGTATGAAAATGGTTTGTTATCTTTAATTGAAACACATTCAAAACCAACATCTGTTTTTGTCATTGGTACAATTGGAGATACAACAACACAGGTATCTTTAATTTCAGATAAAATTCCAGAACACACTGAATCAATATTTTCATATGGAATTGATAAAATTAAGACATCACTATCTTTTGCAACTGAAACATTATCATTTCCAGAGATTGTACCTTTAATTTCTCCAAAAGATTCTTTTGCAATATTTGTATATTCTACTGCTGATTCTGATGCTCTTGCAGCATCTCTTGAACCAATTATAATATCATGATTTTGTGACCATCTTAATGCAAAACCTTTTCCCATTCCACCTGTTCCACCAATAATTCCAACTTTCATAATTTACAGCCTGACAATGTTATTATTATCTCTATTTGAACTGCGATCATCATGGGTCAAATAATTTTCCTTAGACATGGCCAAGCAAAAAATAATACTGACAGGATTTTAGCTGGTAGAACCCCGGGTGTACCATTAACTGATACAGGAATTAAGCAAGCAGAACAAACTGGTAAATTACTTGAAGATATGAATATTTCTGCAATTTATTCAAGTCCCATTCAAAGAGCAAAACATACTGCTGAAATTGTTGGAGAACATAATTCTGTAGATGTAACAATTGATGATCGTTTAATTGAACTTGATATGGGTAAATTTACTGGAGTTCCCTATGATGAGATTTTTACTAGTCATGGTAACGTCTTTATGAAATTCTATAATGGAGAATTGGAAATTGCTCATAATGGTGTAGAAACTTTTGCTGATGTTAAAAAGAGAGTTTTAGGAATAGTTGATCATGTGATTGAGAAGCATCCAGATCAAAATGTTGTTTTAGTTACTCATATGGATCCAATCAAAGCAATGCTTTCAACAATAGTTGATTTATCCTCAACCAATCTCTTTGAACTAATAATTGCTAATGCGTCACTTAATATTTTTAGAGAAAAAGATCGTAAATTTTCTCTTTCCGGAATTAATGTAATGCATCCTTCCAGATTCGATCAGAACTGGTAGCTAATAATCTTGAAAACCCTTATAAAGAATTTGAAGTCGAAATCAAATAATCGCTAATGAAGTTCATATTTGGATTCTTACTGATAATGGCAGTTTTGGTAGCACTTCCAGCTGTAGACTTTGTATTTGCAGCAGGTGATGAGCCTGGTGAATATCTTGATCGTAGAGTTGTTATTTGGAATTTATTTTACAAGATGATGACAGTTGCATTTATTGTCGGTTCAGTAGTTTCTGGTACTATTATCTGGCAAGTTTGGAGATTTAGAGAATCTCATCCAAAAGCAAAACCAACTAGTTATGAAGGAACTGACTGGTAGATATGTCTGGACACTCTAATTGGCCTGAATGGATTTACGTTGCTGTAGTTATTGCATTAATGGCATGGGTTGGTGCAGAAGCATGGGAAACTGAAAGACTAATTGAACATGTCCCTGCAGATGCTAAAACAATTATTGTAACAGGTCAGCAGTGGTTCTGGACTTTTGAACATGAAGATGGAACAAAAGAAATTGGTGAACTACATGTTGAAGTTGGAAAGGCTTACAAATTTGAAGTAGTATCAACAGATGTAAATCATTCTTTTAATATTCACGACTATGTTGTTTTAATGGATGCAATTCCTGGTAGAGTTAACACTGTATGGTTTGCACCAGATAAAGTTGGTGAACATGATATTCAATGTAGAGAATATTGTGGATTAATTCACTATAACATGAGAGGAACACTTTATGTTACGGAGCCATTACATTGACAATCTTGACAACGCTTTTATCCGAAATTATTTTCGAGGAGATTAACTAATGACTTTAGAATTACAAAAACCACGTCCTATTTGGCAAATAATGTTTTCAACCCATCATACTGATGTTGGATTACTTTACCTAATCAGTTCTCTTACATTCTTATTCTTAGGTGGTTCACTAGCACTTGGAATTAGAGCTGAATTATTCTTACCAGGATCTCAAATCATTGCAGATTCAATGACGTTTAATAGAATTTTTACTGTTCACGGAACAACATTGATTTTCTTATTCATTATTCCATTTGCATCAGCTGTTGGTAACTACTACGTTCCAATTATGGTTAGATACAAGGATATGGCATATCCAAAACTTAACGCAATCGCATTTTGGATGATTCCTCCAGCAGGTGTATTAATTTGGTTAGGATTTGCAGACTTTACATGGTATGCAACACCGCCATATTCTATCATTAGTGCTCCAGGGCCTGCAGCAGATATGTGGATCTTTGGATTAAAGATTTTAGGCGTATCTTCAGTATTGGGTGCTCTAAACTTTGTTGTTACAATTCTAAAATGTAAACACCCCGACATGTCAATTGGACAAATTCCGTTGCTTGCATGGGCTTTCTTATCTTCTTCATTAATCATTATAGTTGCAATCCCAACATTTGCTGCAGCATTGTTAATGCTGTTAACTGATAGACTTGGTGTAAGTGGATTTTTCAATCCAGCAATGGGTGGTGACCCAATTGCATATGCACACTTGTTTTGGTTTACATTCCATCCTGAAGTCTATGTGTTGGTAATTCCAGCAATTGGAATGATGTATGAAATTATTCCAAGATTTTCAAGAAAACCAATTTACAGTTACAATTCTGGAGTCTTTGCATTTGTTATGTTATCCATTGTCGGTTTCTCATCATGGGCACATCACATGTACGCAACTGGAATGTCATTTACTGAAAAAACAGTCTTTATGGTTGGAACTTTAGCCGCTGTTCCAGCATCAGCAATGCACGTTTTCAACTTTGTTGCAACAATGTGGAATGCTAGAATTAGATTTTCAACACCAATGATGTGGGCTGTTGGAGGAATTGCATTATTCTTCTCTGCAGGTGCAGGTGGTGTAGTTAACAGTGCAATGCCATTAGACTTTACAACACACGATACCTATTGGGTAGTTGGACACTTCCATCTCTTTGTTATGGGTACTATTGCATTTGGTTCAATTGGTTATCTCTACTACATGTTCCCATATGTTACCGGTAGAATGTACAATGAAACATTAGGTAAGATTCACTTTGTAATGTCTTTCATTGGAACTGTTCTAGTATTCTTTACACAACACGTACTTGGTTTGTATGGAATGCCAAGAAGAATTTACGATTATCCGCCAATTCCAGAATGGATTGCAATGAATCAAATAGCATCAGTAGGTGCAATGATTATTGGAATCAGTATGGCAATATTCTTAGCAAATATGATTTACAGTGCTGGAAAAGGTAAACCTGCAGATACAGATGATCCATTTGGTCTTGGAGGTAGATACTATTATCCATTTGAGGCAAAGAACCCATCACATTAGGAGATAAATGAAATGAGTCAAAATAATTCCCAAAATGTTTACAGAACATCATCTGCTAGAGTTGGTAAAATGATGATCATTATGTTGGGCATTTGTCTAATTGGTGGAATAATTTTCTTTTCAATGTGGGATTATTGGATTTCACAACCACCACCAGTTGTTGCATTGATGGCAGGAGAAAAAACTCATGCAGGACCTGCAGAAGCAACTGGAATTACAATTACACAAGATCTTCAATTTCTTGAATCAGCAGACTTTAGGTCTTTGACATTTAATGCACTGATAGATGAACCCGGAGCCAACCCAACAATTGAAATGAGTGTTGGTGACAAAGTTGTCTTTAATGTTGTAAATGATGGAATGTCATTTCATGCATTTGGTGTTACACAAGATACTGAAGGTTTTGCTGGAATAATTCCTGGTAGTGAAGTTGCAGCCCCAACAAATCCACTTAAACCTGGTGAGTCTGGTACTGCTGAATTTATTGCAGGTGAAGAAGGAACTTACTACTACATTTGTACAGTTCCAGGTCATAGAGATCAAGGAATGGTTGGAGAAATTATTGTATCTGGTTCTAGTGGACCAGCAGTTGCAGCAGCCCCAACTGGTGTATCTCATGAATTTGAATTTGATTTTATAGAATCAGCAGATTTTAGAACTTTAGCATTTAATGCATTACCTGGAGAAGAAGGCAATAACCCTGATGTTGTTGTTAACTCTGGTGATGAAGTTACTATCACAACAATCAATGCTGGAATGTCATTTCATGCATTTGGTGTAGTTTCAAATCCTGATGATTTTAACAGTGTTGTTTTTGATTCAGCTATTGCAGCTGCAACAAATCCACTTAAACCTGGTGAGTCTGGTAGTACAACCTTTACTGCTGGTGCACCTGGAACTTACTACTACATTTGTACAGTTCCTGGACATGCATTACAAGGAATGGTTGGTAATTTCATAGTAGAATAATTTTGGCAATTCAATATCTCGCATTATCAACATTGGTAGTTTTGTATTCTTTGATGTTTATTGGTGGATATATTTCCGCATCTGGACTTGGATTGACTTGTCCTGAATGGCCCCAGTGTCCAAATGGTATGATGCCTTCAGCTGAATATTTTGTTGAATGGACTCATAGATTAGTTGCAGCAACTGTTGGAGTCTTGGTAATTTCTACAATGGTAGCTAGTATTATTCATAAAAATTCAGATTTGAAAATTAAGATTACAAGTTCTCTAGCAACTGGATTAGTAATTACACAAATTACTTTAGGTGCTTTGGTAATTGATTTAAAATTACATGCAGTTTTAGTATCTGTTCACTTAGGTATTGGAATATTCTTGTTTTCAATGGTATTGCTAACTACTTTGTTTGCATTCCGTATAGCAAAAATGCCATTAAAGGCTAAGATTTAGATTTTTTAAAAAATCCTGGTAGGTAAATGTATCCTATTATGACTGCAAATATTAATGCGCCAATTGTAATTGCAGCAATAAAAATTACTCCAAATGGACTTTGAGTTCCCATGTTAAAGGTATAGGTTAGTGTCCCTTTTGTTCCATCCATATCATACAAATCAATTAACACAATATGATTTCCTTGGCTTTTCCAAATATAATCAATATCCCAATGTCCTGTTTTGATTGTTGTTGGTGGAATTGCATTTACTTGTTGATCGTTATAGAAAACTCTAATTCCCATTGTAAAACTATCTACTTCTTCAAAGTCTGCATCAGTTACTCTAACTAACAATTGTGATGGTTCATCAATTTGTGGAAATTCAGGTGTTGTGGCTACTTGTACTCTGTACCCTCCATAGAATTCTTCTGCAGAATTAAACAGTGAATGAGCATATGCTGTATTGACTATTGAAACAGATGAAAATAATATTATGAAAATTAATAATGTTGATCGCATTTTATTCATTATACTATAATTATCTGTGGATGAATATATTGTAAATCAATTTCTCTCAAAAAAATCTTCAAAACCTTTAAATCCTTATTGCCAAGAAACCCAAATGTTGACCCTCGTTAGAAAATCAATCGATATTAAAACACCAGTTGACAACGTCTTTACATATTTTGCAAGACCAGAACATGTTTCTGATCAAATCAAAAATGATACCGTTGGAATGACAGTAGTTCCATTGGATATCAAAGAAGGAATGGGTGTTGGTACAACTTTTAGAATTATCGGTGACTTTAGCGGAAAACGTTTAGAGTGGGATTGTGAAACAACTGAATTTGTCAGAAATGAGAAAATTGTTGCTAAGCAAATTAAAGGTCCATTTAAGAGATGGGAAATCACAAATGAATTTGAATCATTAGGTGATAATCTTACAAGAATAACCATGTCAGTAGATTATAAAATGCCATTTGGTCCACTAGGAGCAATTTTGGATAAAGCAAAATTTGCAAAATCTGCTGATAAAGGAATGGAAACTGCACTTTACAATGTTAGAGGACTACTTGAAGGAAATGGTTCAATTCCAGTATACATTACACTAGATGCATACCAAAAACTTCTTGCAGAAAAGAAAAAGATGAACAATGTCCCAGTTTCAACTGCACTTACAGCAATTTTAGAAAAGTACAGTGAATTGGAAGCTAAAGCACAAAATTAAATTTTCATTCATTTTAAAATCTCAAGATTAATAACAACTCTAGACTTTTTTATTTTGTTGGGTTTATGGCGCAGCCAGGTAGCGCACCGGACTCTTAATCCGGTTGTCGAGGGTCCGAATCCCTCTAGACCCGCTTTTAATTATATAATTTTTTAAATCAAGAATAAAAATTATAATTTTTTCAATAAAGTAAACCTTGTTTGATCTTGTCCATAATCTTCATGCAAGTCTACATCACTAACAAATTTTATTTTATAGCCCAACCATTTTTCTCCCATATTACGAAATTTATGATTTTCATCAATTTGTTTTTCAATTTTTTCATATTTCTCACAATGCATTATCCATCTTTTAGATACTCTAAACATCTCTGCAATTCCTTTTTCTAACACATCATCATCTAGATAATTCATTAATCCATGTGTAAATATAAAATCTATTGAGGAATCCTCAAATGGTAATTTAGTTATGTCTCCTTTTTGAAAATTTGCACTTGATAATTTTTCTTTTGCAATTTCTAATGCATGCTCATTTAGATCAATACCATGTAATTGAAATGAATCAGAAAATAATCTCAAGTCAATTCCTGTTCCACAACCTATTTCTAAAATACTCTGCACACCTGGTAAAGAACTGGCTAAATCTCTAACATATTTTGAAAATTCTTCATTATACCTTGATTCATTTTCATCAGCATATTTTTTCCAAAATTCTTCATTATATTGCATATAATTTTTTAATTAAAGCTGTATTTGTTATTATTTCTCTTTTCTAGTGTTGACATTTACATGGAATAAGTTTTGTATCAAAAGTACAATCATGTGGCCCATCTGATTTTCCTTGTGTTGGGATATTTTTCATACAATCATCATGACGTCCCTTTCTACAAAACCAGCAAATTTCTGGTGTATCTCCAGTTGCGCATAAATCCATAATTTTTACTATTTTTTCTGGGTAAAAAAGTTCTTTGAAATTAAATAAATGTCAACCATGGGAGAAATCTTTCATCTTTACCCATTACTACATCTGTAAATGATTTTTGTAATGCTTTAGTTATACTACCCATTTTCCCTGTTCCAATTTTGACTTTATCTATTTGTGTAACAGATTTTACTTCAGCAGCAGTACCTGTCATAAAGATTTCATCTGCATTATAGAGATCATCTCTTTCTAAATCTCGTTCAATTACAAATCCACTATTTTCTTCAATAATTTGTATAATGCTATCTCTTGTAATTCCTTCTAATCCTCCTGCTGAAAGTGGAGGTGTTTGAATAATATCATCTTTTATTATGAAAATATTTTCAGCACTACCTTCTGCAACTTTTCCTTGTGAGTTTAACATAATTGCTTCATCATATCCATTATCCAATGCTTCCATTCTTGCTAAAGCTGCATTTGCATAGTTTGATGCTGCCTTTGCTTGCATTGGTTGAGATCTTGAATCAATTTTCATCCAACTAGAAACTTTACATTTTGCTCCAGAAAATTTACCAGCTTTTGATTCTCCCATCTTCCATTCCCAACATGAAATTGACATATCCACTTTGTTTGTAGTAGGAGTTAATCCCATTGTTCCATAACCATAATATGCCAATGGTCTAATGTAGGCTTCTTTGAGTCCACTAGCTTTAACAGTTTTTAAAATTGCATCTGAAATTTCCTTTTTTGTAAATTGCATTTTCATTGAATATAATTTTGCAGATTTGAATAATCTGTCTACATGTTCTGGTAATCTGAACACTGCAGAACCATTTGGAGTATCATAGCATCTAATTCCTTCAAAAATTGATGTTGAATAATGTAATGCATGGGTCAATACATGAACTTTAGCATCTTTGAATGGTACTAATTTTCCATTCATCCATATTTTGCCCGTTTCTTTCATAACAAAAGAAAAAAATCCTCGTAATTTAAAGAATTATTTTTAATAATATTTGTTGTATTTGGAAAATACATATCAGATTAATTACGTAATATAGTATGGAATGGACTTTGGGATTAATTGGAATAATTTTTTTAATTATAGGCTTAGTTGGTCAGGCATTTCAAATGCGTAAAATTCGTTTGACAAATTACCCAGATGGCGAATTAGCCTCACCAAATGTTTTCATGAATAAGAGTAATTTCAAGTGGTATGCAGTAATTGGAATTGGTATTGCTTGTTGGTATGCAGCTGAACGTATCTGATCTATATAGATTAGGATTATATATGAAAAATTTCTATTAAATATAGCGTGTTTTGGGTAACGCCGGGCTAAATCTAGATAACGAGTCCAAGAATAAACCCTTCATGGCGTTTACTGGTGAAAACCTGTAACGCCATAATTTTAACTAAATAAAATTAATTTCTGAAATTTCTTGATGGACTGCTTTGATAGCTTTTCTTATGTTTTCCTCTGCATCTTCTACAACAATAATTATTCGTGATGTTTCTTCTTGTGCATCCATATTCAAAATATTTAATCCAGATTCTCCAATTTTTGCACTAGTTCTTGATGCAACTTGTTGTACTCTCCACATTTCATCTCCAATTAATGTAATTACACCTCTGTTGTATGTAATTGTTGCAAGTGAATCAAATCCCAATAGATATTTTTCATTTCTTTTAACATAATCTCCATCTAAAAATAATACTCTGGATAATTCAACACCATCTTTTGTAAACGGTGATAAAATTATAAATTCACTATAACGTTTGTCTTTTTCTAAGGATGTCAATAATTTTTGAATCGAATTTGTTTCAATTCTAAATATTGCACAATTTTCTTTTCCTGTAACTATTTTTATCGGATGGCCTTTTTGCTCATCTAGTTCTCTTTTTATTATAGTAATTTTTTCTGGATTTTTTATATTTGTAATTTTGATTGGCATATCTACTCCATGCTCTACAATTTCTTTTATTGCAATTGGATCTAAAATTTTCATACCAAACATTCCAGCAAGTCTTGCTTCATTGTATGATAATTGAATTACTTCTTTTAATCCAGATTCTACAATTTTTGGATCGGCTGATACTACAGAACTGTCTTTTTCAAAATCTATGCTGGTTTCATATTTTTTATGAAATAATATGCCTAGATCTGCTGCAGTTCTATCTGAACCACCTCGTTCATATGTTGTAGTTATATCATCTACTGTTTTTCCTATAAATCCTCCAATTGTAACCACTTCATTATTTTCAACTAACTTTGAAATTTTCCCCATTCTCTCATTTGATTCTGTTCTCAAAAAATTTGTAGATTCTATATTATTGTCTGTAATTATTGGCCAGTCATCAAATTCTACAGCATCTGTTTTAATTTGATTACTTCTTAGAATGTGATTCATGACATGAGACATCAATATTTCCCCTGAAAATGCTAATGCCCTTGATCGTATTTCATCTGAAAATTCATTATTCTCAAATGCATCATCCAGTGCTTTTTGTGATTTTTTTAGATGTATATCAATAACATTTTCACAATTTTTTTTATTATCCTCATTAACCATTTGAAGAATTTTTTGGTATGCTATTTTTACAATATCTAGCGATGGCTTAATTCCCTTCTCTGCATTTTTTCCTTGTTCTAGTACAACATCTGTCAATGAACGTTTTTTTTCATTATGCAAGGTTAGTGGTGCTGAAAAAACAGTAATTACTTTGGAATCTTTTTTTAAATTATTAATTCTCTCAATTATTTGTGGTATCAATATTCCATCTGGACCTATTGCACTTCCTCCAAATTTTGCAATTACCAAGTTAGTCATAGTACTGTGTTAAAACCAAATTGCCATCTATTAACTATTTGATCTCTCTTTGATCATTTTTTTAATAATCTCTGATGCTAATTTTGCACCATTAGTGTTTATTTTGTTTCTTTTTTGTTCTAATTTTTCTGAAATTAATGTTTCAAGCCTATTGATATCTTCAAAAATAAATCCTTCAGTTTTTGCGTTATCTTCTTGTTCAAAATGACCTTTAATTGGAATAAATATTCCAGGTGTACCATACGCTTTAGCCTCATCAATTGTTGATTTACCTGCTAGAGAAATTATCAAATCTGATGCAAAAATTAATTCATGTAAATTATCTACAAATCCTAAATTTCTTACATTTGAAAATTTTTTACTAATTGCTGGACCTGATACTACAACAATTTCAATATCTTGATTAATTTTCAAAATTGACTCTATAGATTTCTCAATTAAAAATAATCCTGCATCTGTCCCTCCAACTGAAACAATTATAGTTGTTTTGTTAAATGAAAATTTTTCTCTTAATTCTTCTCTTGAAAAATTTATTTCTCTAACTATTGGACCTACTCTTTTGATATTACCTTGATCATGTCCTTCTTCTGGAATTATTACCACATCACAATTTTTTATAATATTCATCATTGATTTGTTCATTTTTCTTTCAATAAGTGATGCAATTCCTTTTGTGAATTTTGTTTCTAAAACATCTGTAATCAATATATTTGGAATTTTTAAATTTTGTGCAACAGTTAATGAAGCAAAATCTTCATCACTAATTATTAAATCTGAATTATTTATTTTAATAATTTTTTCTGATATCTTTTTACAGTTTTTGTAATATTGAAAATAATTCCATAACCATTTTGTTTGATTATTTAGTATTCCATTTTCTACAATAAATGAAGGTGGATTATAGACATCATCTATTTTATAATCTAATTTTCTTAAAATTTCAGCTGCTCCACTGCCTGTTACAAAATTAATTGAAATATTTTTTATATTTTTTACAATTGCAATATCTCTAGTCACATGACCTAACCCAATTGGACTAGAAAAAAAATCACAAACATTCACAGTTTTCATTATTTTTAATCAAATTTCTACATTTTCTCTTGACTCAAAGTTTAAATGGATTTCAACGAGGGAGGTTTCAGTGGGCTCATAGTCTAGCTCGGTTATGACGTCGCCCTTACACGGCGAAGATCCGGTGTTCAAATCACCGTGGGCCCATTCATCCTATTTTACAACAACTTTTACTTTGTAATCCTCTTGTAATCCAATAAATTGAAAATATCAATACACCTACTGAAATAAATTTTAATTCTAATCCTTGCATTGGAAATAATGATAATCCTCCAACAGCTCCTAAAATTACGGCTAATGGAGCAGTACATGCTGGACAACCTGGTGTAAATGCTGCAAAGACTCCACCAAATATTGCTGAAGAATTTGTTTTTACTGAATCAATTTTAACTGAATTCATTTTTTTTATTTGACTCATTTTGTATGCCATCATTGCAAAATTAATGCCAGCTAAAGTTGAAATTACTATTGTTAATCCAATTGATGTCAGAATATAATGGGGTGCTAATTCTACTGCTACATCAAAGTGAGTTGGTAACATTGACATTGTCAAAAAATAATAAATTATTCCTAAACCTATTCCACTAATTATTCCAATTCTAGCATATTTTTTCATTGTCAATACATTTGAAATTAATTGAATCTTAGTTTGCAATATTCTGATATGAAATCTATCATATTTTAAGCATTTTTTAATAACAAAAGATTCTTAGCCTTTAATTTTCAATTATGAACATGACTGAATTTTCATCTCCTGAAAAAACAATCTTAGTTCAATATGGAATTAAAAAATATGAAAATGAGGAAATTGTTTTTGAAAAATTAAAAACTATCATGACTGAAAAAGATATTCAAAGAAATATTGATACTTTAATTGCAACTCAGATAGTAAGACGAATAGGACCTGAGGTTCTTCAAAATAATGAAAGCCATACTGAATTACCTGATTTACCTGAAAATCTAAAATCTGTAATCGAAAATTTATAATTTCAAGTTGTGAAATAAGTACTACTATAGTTCCTTCTTCTCTTTGATGTATTTTTGAAAGGATTCTTCATCTAATTCTTTAAGTTCTTTTTCTAATCTTACGTGATCTTTTTCATTTTCTCTTATCAATGAAGTGATGATGAATATTCTGTTGCTTCTTTCTTCTTCTGATATTTTTTCCATTTTAATCTTATCCCCACCACCAAAATCTCTTAGTTACTTTGATTAGTGATTTGATACCTTCAATATTTTTAGGATTCCATTCAATTTCTTTGTGTTCGGCTAAAACGTGTTCTTTAACCATTGACATTAATTCTTCATCATCATTTCTTGTTGATTCTGCTGACCAACTACAATCTTTACCTGCATCTTTGCAACTAATTGTTTTTGTCAAATTAATAATTTAGAATCCTCTAATTCCTTCTGGACGTACAATTTCTGGATGGTCTTTCATCCATTCTACTTTCTCTAACATTTCTTGTTTATCTTGTGGGAATGTACCTTTTACAGTATATGCATTTGAACCGTGATTTACTCTAAATACAATTTCTTCTTTAGTATCAATTTGATTAACTAAATCATAAAGTTCTTCTAATCCCTCATCATCATTTATTTTAACAAATTCACCTTCATATTTGTCAATAAATTCTTGTTTAATTCCATTTTCTAGATAAAGTGTTAACGCACCAACATAATGTGGTGAACATGCACTAATCACTTCTGCAGTTCCTTTGATGTGGTCTTTTGAATATTTTTTTCCACCTAATCCTAAAATTACCATACATGACATGATGTAACCTGCTTCTTTTGCTTTGTTGACTGATTTGATGATTGTTTTTGCAACAGCACCTTTAGTTACTTTTTTTAAAACAATATCTGAACCACTTTCAATTCCTAAATAGAACATATCTAGTCCTGCATTATTCATTTTCTTTAATTCCTCAGGTGTTTTTTTCAAAATATTCATAGGCATTGCATAGCATGAAATTCTTTCAATATTTGCAAATTTTTCTCTAATGTATTTTAGAATTTTTATCATATATTCAGAATCTAAATTTAATGCATCTCCATCTGCAAGAAATACTCTTCTTGTATCTGGTACATAATTTGCCATCATATCAATTTCAGCTTTTACATCATCCCATGATCTTTCAGAATATTCTTTTGATCTATACATATCACAAAATGAGCATTCATTAAATGAACAACCTAGTGTAACTTGAAAAATTAATGATTTAGCTTCTGATGGTGGTCTGTATAATGGTGCATCATAATTTAACATCATATCTTATTTCATTTCATTTTATTTAATTATCTTTTTTATAGTTTCTATTGTGATTATAGGCAGTATAAAATTGAAAATTAGTGTTTATGTTGATGGTTCTGGTGGTTCAAATGGTGGATTTGGATTCTTTGTCAAAGAAACTGGGGAATCATTTTATGAAAAAAAACCTGAAATTACAAATAATCAAGCTGAATATTTGGCAATAATTTTAGCATTAAAGAAATATGTTGATACTAATGATGAAATTACTATTTACAGTGATTCAAAAAATACTGTAAATCAATTAAATCATGAATTTGCTATCAATAATGAAAAACTTCGTGATCTAGCAAGAGAATCATGGTTAATTATTGCAAAATTTTCTAAATTATCTATAGTTTGGATTCCTAGAAAAGAAAATCTTGCAGGTAAGATGCTTGGAAGTTAAAATTAGAGATCAGAAATTTCTATGAATAACTTTATTATATAAAATCTTAAATTCATTTTATCATGTCAGAATCTGTTTTCTTATCTCCAAAATCTATTGCAGTAATTGGAGCATCTGATAAAACTGGAAGTGTTGGAGCTACAATTACATCAAATATTATGAATGGTTTTACAGGAGTTGTTTATCCAATTAGTCCTTCGAGAGAAACAGTTTTTTCTAAAAAAGCATACAAAACTGTTTTAGATGTTCCAAAACCAATTGATCTTGCAGTTATCGTAATTAAAAATACTCTTGTTGCACCAGTTTTAGTAGAATGTGGAAAGAAAAAAATTAAAGGCGTCATTATCATTACTGCAGGTTTCAAAGAGGTAGATGAAGAAGGTGCAAAACGTGAACAAGAAATTAAAGATATAGCTAAAAAATACAAAATCCAAATCATTGGACCAAATTGTCTTGGTGTCATGAATCTTGATCCAAAAACAATGATGAATTCTACATTTCTTAAAATTACTCCAAAGTCTGGAAAAATTGCACTTGTATCACAAAGTGGTGCAATTTGTGCTGCACTAGTTGAAGATGCTAGTGCACAAGGAATTGGTTTTTCAGCAGTTGTCAGTCTTGGAAATAAAGCTGCAATGAGTGAAGTAGATATTCTAAAAATTCTTGCAAATCACAAACAAACTGAAGTTATTGTAATGTATCTTGAGGATATGGGAGATGGCCAAGAATTCCTTAAAGTTTGTAAAAATATTACTAAAAAACTCAAAAAACCTGTACTTGTTCTTAAATCTGGGCGTAGTCCTGAAGGTGCAAAAGCTGCAATGTCTCATACTGGTGCATTAATGGGTTCTGATGAAATCTATGATGCATTACTAAAACAATCTGGTGCAATACGAGTTGATACTATGGAAGAACTATTTGATTATGCAACAGCATTTTCTAAACAACCATTACCATTAGCAGGTGACCTTGTAATTGTTTCAAATGCAGGCGGACCTGCAATTATTTCAACTGATGCATGCTCTAAGATGAATATTAAAATGGCAGATATTACTAGTGTTAGAAAACAAATAGATGCAGTAATTCCTCCTTGGGGAAGTTCTAGAAACCCTGTTGATATTGTAGGTGATGCTGATTTTAATAGATTCAATAATGTTTTAGATCGTGTACTTGCTCATCCAAAAGTTGGTTCAGTTATTTCAATGTGTACTCCTTCTGGAACTTTAGATTATGATGAACTTGCAAAAGTAATTGTTAGTATGTCAAAAAAATACAAAAAAACAATGCTTGCTAGTTTGATGGGATTGGATGAAGGAATTACTAACAGAGAAATTTTAGCAAAAGGTAATGTTCCATACTATACATATGCTGAAGGTGCAATCCGAACCCTTGCAGCAATGATTAGATTTAGAAATTGGATTAAATCTTCAAATGGTAAAATTACTAAATTCAAAGTAAACAAAGTAAAAGCACAGAAAATTTTTGATAAAGTTAAAAATGAAAAAAGACCCAATCTCTTAGAAGAAGAGGGTCAAGAAGTTCTCAAAGCATATGGTTTACCACTTCCTAAAAGTGCACTTGCTACAAATGAAGCAGAAGCTGTAAAAACTGCAAAAAAAATTGGTTATCCTGTTGTAATGAAAATTGCATCACCTCAGATTATTCATAAATCTGATGCTGGTGGTGTTAAAGTAAATTTAACTAATGATGCTGAAGTAAAGACTGCATTCAAAATAATTATGAAAAATGCTAAAAATTATGATAAGAAAGCCGAGATAAAGGGAGTTTTGATTGTGGAGATGGTAAAAGGAGGTAAAGAATTAATCATTGGTTCCAAACTGGAGCCTGGATTTGGTCCAGTAATCATGTTAGGAATGGGTGGAATATACGTAGAAGTTCTAAAAGATGTTACTTTCAAACTTGCACCTGTTACTGATAAGGAGGCTGATGATATGATTGATTCAATTAAAACACAAAAACTTCTACAGGGAGTTAGAGGTGAAAAACCATCAGATATTGCAAAATTATCTGAATGTATTCAGAGACTTTCTCAATTAGTTTCTGACTTTAAAGAGATCAAAGAATTAGACATGAATCCTGTACTTGTAATGGAAAAAGGTAAGGGTTGTAAAATTTTAGATGTTAGAATCGGTCTATGATCATATTTTATTCGTAAAATTCTCTATTTTGGAATTTAGACTATTTATAGAACTTAGACGTAATTGATACATGGCTAATGTGTTAAAAACAATTAGATCTGGTGAGGATTATATTGAAAGTCTTAGAAATAGAAATCTCAAAATTTATCTTTTTGGTGAATTAGTTAAAGAACCTGTAGATCATCCAATCATTAGACCATCAATTAATGCAGTTGCAGAAACTTATGATCTTGCAATGCGTGAAGAAGCTCTTGCTTCAGCTGATTCATCAATTACTGGATTGAAAGTTAATAG
>ENA-ORXI01001311-ORXI01001311.1-sediment-metagenome-genome-assembly--contig:-NODE-1311-length-19492-cov-13.731290_pt1 | contig 19492 bp, 21 predicted proteins | sample MGYA00237861_ERZ511468 | MGnify/ENA primary metagenome ERZ511468 (study PRJEB26299, sample SAMN06266213) | sediment metagenome | isolation source: Hudson Canyon methane seep mesocosm | place...
ATTCTAGTTGTTGATGATGAACCTGATATCCGAGAACTCATTCAAGATATTCTTGTAGATGAAGGGTATAAAGTCTCTGTTGCAGCAAATGGGGAAGAAGCGAGAACCGCATTTTCAACACAAGAACCAGGTCTTACCTTGTTGGATATTTGGATGCCTGATGTCGATGGAATCAGCCTATTAAAAGAATTTAAAGAACAAGATTCCCATGCGCCCATCGTTATGATGTCAGGTCATGGCACCATTGAAACAGCGGTAGAAGCAACACGACTAGGTGCAAGTGATTTTATCGAAAAACCACTGTCTATGGCCAAGTTACTTCGTGGTATCGAGCTAGCGCTAGAAAGTCAAAGTAAACACGATGCACTGCAACAAAAACATAGCCAAGAACCTGTTGGTAAAAGCAGTCAAATCACACTACTGCGTGAGCAATCACAACGCGTCGCTCAACATGAAATGCCGACGCTATTACAAGGTGAAAATGGCTCAGGTAAACACTGCTTTGCACATTACTTGCACAGTCTTGGTCATTACTCTTCAGGGAAGTTTATCGAGCTTACCGCTGAAAGCTTTCCCTCAGATAGCTCTAAATTAATAGCTCTTGCTGAAAATAACTGCTTATTTATTAATGATGTCGCATTATTATCAGCATCCTCTCAGGCATTGCTTTCTCATCTACTCGACAATCAAAAACTAAACCATTGTCAGCTTATTTTTGCTACCCAACATTCATTGGAGACGGCAATAAGCCAAGGCTCATTTCTGGAAGGCCTTCTTTATCAAATAAACAGTATTACATTGGCAATTCCTGCCCTTCGCAATCACGTTGAAGATATCCCTGAGTTAGTCCAGCACTTTGTTGATGAACAAACCTCTAGTGCTGACCTGCCATATCGACATATTACGGTTGCAGCACAAAATAGACTTCGTAATTACTCATGGCCGGGCAATGTTTTAGAACTGAAAAATGTTATTCAACGACTACTCGTTTTAAGTGAATCTGAAGAGATTGATGTTGCCGATGTTGATGACGCCTTACAAAACATGCCTGAACAGGCGGGGGCGATTGGCGATACAGCAGGTATAAACTATGATCTACCGCTGCGTGAGGCGAGAGAACAGTTTGAGCGCCTTTACCTGTTACAAAAACTACAAGAAACAGATGGCAACGTAGGCAAGGCAGCAAAACTATCCGGTATGGAACGGACACACTTATATCGTAAACTTCGAACCTTAGGTATCGACAGTAAACATGTTTAATTTGGGACAATAAGATGAAAGTACTTATTATTGGTGCGGGTCAAGTTGGTTCATCTGTTGCGGCAACACTTGCACGTGAAGATGATGATGTCACTGTCGTTGATGAAATAAATGAATTGTTAGTTAAGTTACAAGATCATTACGACATTCAAACGGTTCATGGACGTGGCTCTCATCCTGATGTTTTAGCTCGTGCAGGGGCTGAAGATGCCGATATTATTCTTGCCGTTACCAATAACGATGAAACCAATATTATTGCCTGTCAAATTTGCCACAACCTCTATAAAACACCCACTAAAATTGCTCGAATTCGTAACAATTCATATTTAACTCAACCTGAGCTATTTAACACGCCTGATGCAACAATCATCGACATGTTCATTAGCCCTGAACAAATCGTGACGGACTATATAAAACAATTAATCAACCACCCTAATGCCTTACAAGTTTTAGATTTTGCTGAGGGTAAAGTTCAATTGGTTGCCGTAAAGGCGTTTCATGGTGGCCCTTTAGTCGGCAACCCTTTATCAGAATTGCGCCAACACATCCCAAAAACAGATACACGTGTTGCTGCCATTTTTAGAAATGGTTACCCAATCATTCCAAAAGCTGAAACCATTATCGAGGCTGATGATGAAGTATTCTTCATCGCGGCAGCTAAAGATATTCTTTCCGTAATGAGTGAACTACGTCGCCTCGATAAACCTTATAAACGGATTATGTTAGCAGGTGGTGGTCAAATTGGTTCAAGGCTCGCAAAAGCATTAGAAAATGATTATCAAATTAAGTTAATAGAAGCTAATCCCAAACGAGCAGAGTTTCTTTCAGAAGAACTTTCCAGCAGTATCGTATTACTTGGCGACGTTGCTAATGAAGAGCTTTTAAAAGAAGAAGATATCGACAAAATCGACTTATTTTGTGCGCTTACTAATGATGATGAAGCTAACATCTTGTCAGCAATGTTAGCCAAACGTTTAGGCGCTCGAAAAGTTTTATCACTGATCAACCGCGCTGCTTATGTAGATCTAATTGAAAGTGGCAGCGTTGATATTGCCTTGTCACCACAACAAGCCACTATCGGTAGTCTATTAGCTCATATTCGCCGCGGTGACATCGTTGCCGTGCATTCACTTCGTCGTGGTGCTGCCGAGGCATTAGAAGCCATCGCCCATGGTGACAAAAAATCCTCACTTGTAGTTGGTCGCCGTATTGATGAAATAGACTTGCCGCCGGGCACAACCATTGGTGCCATTGTTCGCGGTGACGAGGTTATCATTACCCATCACGACACTGTGATTGAAGCAGAAGATCACGTCATACTTTTCCTCATTCATAAAAAATATATCACTGAGGTCGAGCGCTTATTCCAAGTTGATTTTAGCTTCTTCTAAATGGAATCATCACTACAACATCACTTCCTTATTGCAATGCCTGCTTTGTCTGATTCTTTCTTTCATCGCTCTGTTGTCTATATTTGTGAGCATGATGAACAAGGGGCAATGGGGCTTATTATTAACCGTCCGACACATGTGATGCTGACTGAATTATTAAGCCACTTAGAAATTGATAATACCGAAGCAGAGCCAAGAACCAGCCCCGTCTTATTTGGTGGGCCAGTTCAAAAAGGGCAGGGCATGGTCATTCACAACAGTCATGAGCCATGGAAAACATCACTACAGCTTTCAGACGAACTTTTCCTCACAACCTCAACAGACATTCTAGAGACCATTGGTTCAGCTAAAGGACCAAAAGATTCTTTAGTAACGCTTGGCTATTCTGGTTGGGATGCAGGTCAACTTGAGCAAGAAATAGCAGAAAACAGCTGGCTAACTGTTGCGGCGAATGATGATATTTTATTCCACACGCCCGCTGAAAAGCGCTGGCATGCTGCTGCACAATTATTAGGTGTCGATATCAACTTAATGTCTCAGACTGTAGGGCATGCATGAGTTCACCTCGCACATTTCTAGGTTTTGATCATGGCATGAAGAATATTGGTGTTGCTACCGGTCAAGACCTTACTAAAACGGCCAATCCCCTTTGCGTCGTAAAAGCGCGAGATGGCATTCCAAACTGGGACGACATACAAAAGTTAATAGATGAATGGAAACCACAAATGTTGATTGTTGGCCTGCCTCTTAATATGGATGGCAGCGAACAAGCAATGACCAAAGCTGCCCGAAAGTTTGGCAATCGACTCAATGGTCGCTTCCAAATTGCTGTTGAATGGCAAGATGAACGCCTAACAACATTTGAAGCGCTAGAACATTTAGGAATTCATAGTAAACTACAAGCTAAGCAGCGTGACGATGTTGATCGCATCTCCGCCCAACTTATCCTTCAATCATGGTTGAACGAACAATGACAACAGCAACTGACATTCAAGCCTTATTAAATTCCATGGCTGATGATATTCGCCAACAGCTCAGCGATAAAAAACCACTCCTAGTTGGCATCCATACAGGTGGAATATGGGTTGCAGAGGCGCTTTCAGAGTTACTTGGCGATGATTTTTTTGATGCACCATTAGGCACCTTAAACATTGCTTATTACCGTGACGACTTTACTCGCATAGGCATGCATCCACAGGTTGCCCCATCAGATTTGCCCTTCAGTGTTGATGACCGTCATCTCTTGTTGGTCGATGATGTTGTGCACAGTGGCCGCACCGTGCGTGCCGCCCTTAATGAGTTATTTGATTATGGTCGGCCTGCAAGTGTCACGCTAGCAGCACTCATTGAGCGTGAAGAGGGCCATGAACTGCCTATTCATGCTGACATTATTGGTGAATCTGTTAGTCTATCCGCCGATCAACAAATTAAACTTTCAAATAATGGCAGCCTAAAACTTGAGATCATTACCAGTGGGAGTGACGAATGACCAACAATCAACTCACTGAAAATGGGAATTTAAGGCACTTTCTAACTATTGAAGGCCTCAAACGTCCACTATTAACTGAAATCATGGACCGCGCAGAACAGTTTTCTAGTATCTCCCATCAACAAGTTAAAAAAGTCCCGCTGCTGCGCGGAAAAACTATTGTGAACCTATTTTTTGAAAACAGTACTCGAACACGTACTACTTTTGAACTCGCTGCAAAACGACTTTCAGCAGATGTCATGAACCTCAATATCAGCACCTCTGCCACATCAAAAGGTGAGAGCCTACTTGATACCCTGCATAACCTTGAGTCTATGCAGAGTGATATGTTTGTCGTTCGCCACAATCAAAGTGGCGCAGCAGAATTTATTGCCCAACATGTAGCGCCTCATGTCAGTGTTATCAATGCGGGTGATGGCTGTCATGCCCATCCAACACAAGCTATGCTGGATATGTTTACTATCCGCCGCCATAAACAACACTTTCCTGACTTACGTGTTGCCATTGTTGGCGATATTTTGCACTCACGTGTTGCTCGCTCGCAAATTCAAGCCTTGTCCATCCTCGGTGTTGGTGAAATTAGAGTTATCGGACCGAAGACATTATTACCGACAGACTGCCAGTCACTCGGTGTTCATGTTTATCATGATATGGAAGAAGGCCTACAAGATGTCGATGTTGTGATTATGCTTCGCCTACAAAATGAACGCATGCAAGGCGCCTTACTACCCAGTGCACGCGAATATTATAAAAGTTATGGCCTCACAGAAGAAAAACTAAGCTTTGCAAAACCAGATGCCATTGTCATGCATCCAGGCCCCATAAACCGAGGTGTTGAGATTGCATCAACAGTTGCTGATGGCCCACAATCCGTCATCTTAGAGCAAGTCACCCACGGCATCGCCGTTCGCATGGCGGTCATGTCAATGACACTAGGATCGCAATCAGAACAAGAGGGCCAATCATGAAACTCCATATAACTAATGGCCGAGTAATTGACCCTGCTAGTCAGCTTGATGCACAACTCGATATCTTTATTGATAATGGCAAAATTGTTGCTATTGCTGAACAACTTAATGACTTTATTGCCGACCAGACTATTGATGCTACAAATCATATTGTCTGCCCCGGCCTAGTTGATTTAAGTGCTCGCCTAAGAGAGCCGGGTCAAGAACAAGCGGCGACGATTGAAAGTGAAACTCAAGCCGCCGTTAAAGGTGGTATTACCACATTATGTGTACCACCAGATACAGCACCCGTTATTGATACACCAGCTGTTATCGAGCTAATTGAAGATCGCGCTAAAAAAGCAGGGCGAACAATGGTGCTCACTGTTGGCGCTCTAACGCAAAACCTTGAAGGCCAATATCTAAGTGAGATGCTGGCCTTAAAAGAGGCAGGTTGCGTTGCTGTCAGCAACGGTTTAAACCCTATTAAAAATACCCTCATTCAACGTAGAGCGATGGAGTATGCCGCCACACTTGATCTTACTCTGTTCATCAATGCATCCGATCCATGGCTTGCATCTGAAGGCTGTGCACATGAAGGTTTAGTCAGCACAAGGTTAGGGCTAGGCGGCATTCCTGAAGAAGCAGAAACAACTGCGGTTGCTCGTGACTTACTATTAATTGAGAGAACTGGTGTACGTGCTCACTTCCATAATATTTCTACAGGCAAAGCGGTAGAGATGATTCGGGCAGCAAAAAATAATGGTCTAGATGTCACTGCCGATGTAAGTGCCCATCACCTCCATCTAAGTGAACATGATATCGGCAACTACGATAGTTTAAGTTATGTCCTGCCACCACTTCGCAGCACCCGAGATCGCGAACAATTACAACAAGCGGTCAGAGAAGGCGTTATCACAGCAATATCTTCTCACCACCAGCCTCTCGATAATGATGCCAAATTAGGTCCTTTTGCAGAAACAGCACCAGGAATTTCAGGTCTTGAAACCTTATTAGCTTTGACACTGAAACTGGTCGATGATGATGAACTAACACTACAACAAGCGATTGCCTGCCTAAGCTCTCAACCAGCAGAAATACTCGGCATTGAAGCAGGGCAATTAAAGGTCGGGGCACCAGCTGATATTTGTATTATCAATACTGATGCTCACCATGATTGCAGACCTGAGCACTTTGTCAGTGCCGGTAAAAATAGTCCTTTTTCTGGCTGGTTATTCAATAATGAAGTTCAAACAACCTTATTCCACGGTAGAATTGTTTACCAAAAGGGATAAAACGTTTCAGTGTGATGTCCAAGCTAGATAACACTTAGGAGAACGATTATGAATAAAAAAGCATTAACAATTTTAATTATCGCCCCTCTATCTTTACTATTAGTCAGCTGTGCCAGTAACCTGCAAGGTGACACATACTCTCGCGACGATGCTCGCCAAGTTCAAACGGTTCAATATGGAACCATCGAAGATGTCCGACTAGTTGTTATTGAAGGTACAAAAACACCCATTGGATCGGCAGCTGGTGCAGTCGTAGGCGGCATTGCCGGCAGCAGCATTGGTGATGGCAAAGGTGCAGCCGTTGCTGCGGTTATAGGCGCCGTTGCAGGTGGCTTAGCAGGCAGTGCAGCTGAAGAAGCTATCACCACATCACAGGGTGTCGAACTCGTTGTGCGCATGAATAACAGCAATAAAATAATATCTCTAGTCCAAGGACATGATCCAGCAAAACCGTTTCATATTGGTGATAGGGTTCGCTTAATGACAATAAACGGTGAAACTAGAGTTTCACAATAAACAATTTATCGGGAAGACATATGACCATCATAAATAAAGTAGTAAGCGGAACAATTGCACTCGCCTTTTTAATATCTATCACAGCATGCTCACCAGAAGTTGGTAGCGAACAGTGGTGTAGCAAGATGAAAGAAACACCAAAAGGCGAATGGTCAATGAATGATGCTGGTGACTTTACTAAACACTGTTTACTGTAAATTAAGATGGCTAAAACAAAGCTGTATGCACTCGATTTTGATGGTGTCATCTGTGATAGCGCCATAGAGACAGGAACTACGGGCTGGAAAGTCGCTCGCCAAATTTGGCAAGGCATGCCAGAACAAACACCTAAGGATGTTATCGATTTATTTCGTCAGGTAAGGCCGGTGATGGAAACAGGTTATGAAGCCATTCTCATCATGCGCCTATTGTTTGAAGGTATACCTGCTCGAACCTTACTTAATGATTTCTCAGCATCAATTGAAACGATTATTGAGCAAGACAAATTAAGTACTACAGAGCTGAAAAAACAATTTGGTGAAACTCGAGATCATTGGATTGTCGATAACATTGATGAATGGATCGAGATGAACCCTTTATTTGATGGCGTAGCAAACAAACTTAAAAGTATCGACGTCGAACAATGCACCATCATCACCACCAAACAAGAACGTTTTGTCAGCCAGATTTTTGCTGCTAATGGCATCTCATTCCCTGCTGAACGCATTTTCGGTCTAGATAGACAGCTGAGCAAACAACAAGTCCTTAGCGACCTGTCAGAGCAACACCCTGATGATGATGTGTTATTTGTGGAAGATAGATTGCCAACCCTGCATAACGTCATTAATGATGACCGATTAAGCCATGTGAAGTGTTTGTTCGCAGATTGGGGATACAATACAGATCAAGATAAGATTGATGCGAAACAAAAAGTCGAAATAACGACGATTAATCTCTCAGAGTTTATTGATTTGTAATCAGTATTTAAGAAAATAAATACAAAAAGAAAATTGGCGGAGCGGACGGGACTCGAACCCGCGACCTCCGGCGTGACAGGCCAGCATTCTAACCAGCTGAACTACCGCTCCACACCACTTCAAGTAAAGTTAGTAACTAACCGGAAACTTGAAGAAGCGAGAAGAATACAGTAAATCAAACAAAGGTGTTAGTGTTATTTTTTACCATCAACTCCACTCTAAATTAACTGCTTAACTTACAGGTGCTTACCCGTTCTTTATTGGCATCCCTGACTTCGTAGGTTGGGCCTTCAGCCCAACATGTCGGGTTGAAACCCGACCCACACACCTTATAAACAATTATTCAAATTAACTTTACTTCCCGTTAGTCGACTTCTCTTGCTCAAATTTTTCATCGATCTTCTGTAGGTTGGGCTTCAAGCCCAACATGTCGAGTTGAAACTCGACCTACACACCTTATAAACAATCATTCAAATTAACTTTACTTCCAGTTTGTCAATTTCGCTTGCTCTAATTTCTCATCGATCTTCTGTAGGTTGGGCTTCAGCCCAACATGTCGAGTTGAAACTCGACCTACAGCCCTTTTAATTTACTTCCAATTAGTCAGTTTAGCCTGTTGTAGCTTCTCGTATCCTTCAAGCAGAGCAGTGTGTCGCTCAAAGCCTGTTAAGCTTAATCCCGGGCAATGAAGGTTGTGAAATAAAGCTTTACCTTCGACAATTTTAATACCATCAATCACTGTTTGCTGACCATACATCAACGCTAAACCATCTTCATAATCAGCATAGTCGCGCTCATCATCCCACTTGATTTCTAATAAGGCTTTTAAACATAGGTTATGTCTTCTTGCCGCTTCATCAGCCTGATCAAGTGATAGACACCATTCGATCCAGTCGATGGCTTCTTCATCCTGTAAGGCAAGGCAGAGCATAGATTTAATCTCGCCAAGGCGAACACTAGACCATAAAGTGTCAGGATCGGGGGCTAAACCGATAAATTGTGCTGCTAAGGTTTGGTCGTTATAACCACCTTCATCTAGACGATCTAGGATATCTCGCCACTTCGCCTCATCACCTTGCTTAAGGCTTAAGAAATCTTCACGAAATAGAGCACCTTCATTATTGTTTTCCCAAACAAGTTCATCAATGGGATAAATATCTGACATGCCGGGTACTAATATTCGGCAGGCATATACATTTAAATGCTCATAATCCGAGATGTAAATATCAAAACCCATGTCATGAATAAGCTGACTCAAATATTCAAATTCATCACCGGTATTGCTGTCATGATCCCAATCATAGAATTCAAAGTCTGGTGTTTTTCTGAAAAAATCATTTGAAATATAACCACTAGAATCAATAAAATGCATTTCTAAGTTTGCTGGCGAGGCGACTTCTTCGATATCAAATATCGGCGGATGAAAGACATCTAATTGATCTAAGTTTCGACCTTGCAATAACTCCGTCACCGTTCTTTCTAATGCGACTTCAAAACTAGGGTGAGCACCAAAAGAGGCAAAAACAGACCCATCTTTTGGGTTAATCAAGGTGACACTCATTACAGGATATTGTCCGCCTAATGAGGCATCAGCAATTTTAAGTGTGTAACCATGACCTTCTAACTCGGTGATGGCTTGTTTAATTAATGGATAACGATTAATCACTTCTTGCGGCACGTCTGGCAGACAAATGCCTTCGGCAATGATCTTATTCTTCACATAACGTTCAAACACCTCAGATAGGCTCTGAACACGTGCTTCATTTTTGGTATTACCTGCCGACATACCATTACTAACAAAGATGTTGGCAATGACATTAATTGGAATATAAACCGTTTGTTCATCACGCAAGCGATGATAAGGTGCTGCACAAATGCCTCGCTCACCGGTGCCTGAGTTGATATCAAATAACTTGGCAGGACTGAGTTCACTTTCAGGGTCAAAATACGCCCATAAAGACTCATCCATTAAACCTTCAGGCATCTCTTCTGTTGAGCTATCAAACCATTTCTCATTTGGATAATGCACAAACTCATTCTGGCTATGTTGTTCGCCAAGGTAAAAATCGGCAAAGAAGTAGTTGCAACTCAAGCGCTCAAAATATTCACCTAGGGCGCTGGCAAGACATGATTTTTCGGTACTGCCTTTACCATTGGTAAACATAAGTGGACAGCTTTTATCACGAATATGAACTGAATAAACATTACTCACAGGGTTTAGCCATGACGCTTCTTCAATATCAAAGCCAAATGATTTCAGCTTTGTTTGCATGGTCGCAATACTTGTTTCTAGATCGCTATCCTTGCCTTTGATATATGTTTTTTCTGTCATGATATTTCACCGTGTATCCCATATTCATTCAAGCTGAATTTTTTCTCCACCGTCACTCCCGTATGTTTTTAGCGGGAGTCTAGAGTTTTCAGAAGATCCCTGCTAAAAACATGCGGGGATGACGGGTAAGAGTTGCTAAACTTCAACTTGAAATATCGCAGGTATTTTACAAAAAATTAACCCCCTTAAGCAGGGGGTTAAAATATTTAGTTTTTGTGTTCGTTTCAGCTTACTGCTTTTTAGGTTTTTCAACACCAATAGCACCATCAGAACGCGCCATTAAATAAGCATAAAGCTGATCACGACCAGCCATTACTTTCACATTCGCTTTCCACATCGGCATGCTACCAATCGTACCTGACTTACCATTTTCAACAACATTAAAAAATTCTTTTTCAGTAATCACTTTCAAGCTATCTGCTAGGTTAGGACCCACCATGCCTTGGCCGTAAGTACCATGACAACGTGCACACCAGTTACGGTATAACTTAAAACCAGCATAACTATTAGCATCTAATTTATTGCCATCAACAACACTATAAAGCGCTGCTTCATTCTCATTTTCAGCGGGACTGCTAGCAGCATCTGTAACAGGGGCTGTGACTGGAGTAGCAACTTCTTCAGCAACTGGCGTAACAGTCTCAACAGCGACTTCTGGTTCGGCTTCTACTACCACTTGTTCAACTGTTTTAGGTGCAACAGCAACGGCTCCTGAATAAGCATCATTACTACCGTTCATTGCAGGCCAGATAGCGACCACGAAAAAGATACCGAGTGCTACATGGAGGAGGAGTGCGACTATTGCTTTCATTGCTGTTCCTTAGTTATTTAGGGTGTGAATAGTAATAATATCACTTGAACCTAATAAATGGCTATTAAAGCTAATGTCTATCGCAAGATAATGAGACAATATGCATATCTATTAGATTTAAGGTTTTAATACAATGAGTACAGAGCAAACATTAATGCAACGTGGTGACTCAAGCTGTGAGTTATGTGCTGCAGACAACAATCTCTCTATTTATGAAGTGCCACCAACTAGTGATGGTAGTGCTGATCAAGCGATCTTAGTGTGCCAAACTTGCCTAGACCAAATTAATACACCAGAGACTATGGATGCAAACCATTGGCGCTGCCTTAATGATGCTATGTGGAAACCTGTTCCAGCTATTCAAGTTATGTCATGGCGTTTATTAAAACGCTTAGGCTCTGAAGGCTGGGCGAATGACTTGCTTGATATGCTCTATCTCGAAGATGACGTTCAGCAATGGGCTGAATCAACTGAAACATCTGCTGACGATGAAACTAGCGACCATAAAGATAGTAATGGTGCAGCCTTATTGGCTGGTGATAGTGTCACACTAATTAAAGATCTTGATGTTAAAGGTGCCAACTTCACTGCCAAGCGCGGCACAATGGTGAAAAACATTTCATTAACGGATAATCCAGAACAAATTGAAGGTCGTGTTAACGGTACACGAATTGTTCTTTTAACTAAGTTCTTGAAGAAGGCGTAAATGTAGGTTGGACTTCAGTCCAACATGTCGAGTTAAAACTCGACCTACAATATCAAGAATAGTCTAGCTGTCGCCAAGCCTCATACAAAATAATGGCGGTCGCATTAGATAGATTCAAACTACGGCTATTAGCTTGCATCGGAATTCGAACTTTTTGATCTGCAGCAATTTGATCTAATACCTCAGCAGGCAAGCCGCGAGACTCCGGCCCAAATAACAACACATCATCATCTTGATAGCTTGCCTGATTATGGTTTTGTGTTGCTTTGGTGGTGCAAGCAAACAAACGCCGCTCCCCCAACCATAATTGAAAGGCTGGAAAATCAGCATGAACTTTCATTTCTGCAAACTCATGGTAATCCAAGCCCGCACGTCGAAGACGCTTATCATCTAACTCAAAGCCCATTGGTTCGATTAAATGTAATTGAGCTCCTGCATTGGCGCACAGGCGAATGATATTACCCGTATTAGGCGGTATTTCTGGCTCATACAGTGCAATATGCAGCATGATTAGATACTGCCATGCTGTTTAGTAACATCAACATATAAAGTTAAGTTTTGTCCCGGCTTTAACAAAGTACGATCGCTGAGCCCATTCCATTCTCTCACCTGTGCCACACTCACCTTGAACTTCTGAGAAATCTTCCATAGTGAGTCACCACTACGGATTTTATAGTTAACAGAGCGCACTGTTTTGCTTGAGGCCTTGTTTTTACTCTTGGTCCAGATAACCAATTTCTGGCCTAGGCTTAAGGTGTCGCCCGGTGCCTTACCATTCCACTTTGTCAGCTTCATAATATCGACTTTATAGGCATTGGCAATATCCCACCATGTATCACCGGCCACCACAGTATGTATTTTTTTACTGCCACTTTGCTGTTTGTTTTGTCGTGTTGCAAGACGTTGACTTGCCGTCATTGGATAACTACTCGGCACACCAGATGCGATAGGAATCAATAAATGACGACCTGCACGTATATTGTTTCCACCCAATGCATTGGCTTCTTTTATAACCGCCACCGTCGTTTTGTAATGCTTGGCGATAAGCCCTAATGATTCACCAGATTTAATCTTATGGCGAGTCCATTGCACTCGTTCATTAGCAGGTAAATCAGCTAAGGCTTGTTGAAACTCCGCCGCTTTTTCTAATGGAACCACTAAATTATGGGGGCCTTCAGGTCTTGTCGCCCAACGGTTAAAGCCAGGGTTAAGTTGATATATTTCATCTGTTGTTATGCCTGCCAACTTGGCTGCAACCGCTAAATCTATTTGCGAACCAACCTCAACTACGGTTAAGAATGGTGAGTTATCAACTGGGCTCAGTGTAATTTGATATTTTTCAGGTTCAGCGATCAAATGAGAAACAGCCAGTAATTTAGGTACATATGCTGAAGTCTCTTTCGGCAAATCTAGTGACCAAAAGTCTGTTGGCTTGCCTGCTTTTTTATTACGTTTAATTGCTCTGCCGACGGTGCCTTCACCGCAGTTATAGGCTGCTAATGCTAACTGCCAATCACCAAAGTCACGATGTAATTTTTGTAGATAATCCAGTGCTGCATGTGTTGATTCGACCACATCACGGCGACCGTCATACCACCAGTTTTGCTGCAAACCATAAGCTTTACCCGTGCCCGGAATGAACTGCCACAAGCCTGCTGCACGGCCATGTGAATAAGCAAAAGGCTGGAAGCCACTTTCAACGACTGGTAATAAAGCAATCTCTAATGGCATTCCTCGCTGCTCTAACTCATCCACAATATGATGGAGATAAGGTCGAGCTCGCTCTACTACACGATCAATATATTCAGGATGTTTTACAAACCAGTTTAATTGACTTTTAGTTGCCGAATGCATCGTTGGATAGGGGATGCCATAGCCATTACGAATACGCTGCCAGAGATCCGTAATCGGTGCTGGCGTGATGTTTTCAGGTTCAACATCCTCAACAACTGTTTCTGCAAGCTCATTAACCTCATTATCTTGAGGCTCACCATAGGCTTCTTGCCATGTGGATGCAGGCGTTATTTCTTCCCCAGCCTGAGTTGCAACTTCTTGTGGAGCATCATCAACCTTAGTGAAGGGTTTAGTGCATGATGCGATCAAGAAAGAAAACAATACCGCTAGCAATACTTGTAAAGTGGTTTTATATTTATACATAACCGCTAATTATAAATCAGATATGAGCGAATGTCAGTTTGAAGCCTGTGGATGAACTCACATTTTAAGAGATTCACCTTGGGTATTTAGAAGAATACGCTAAACTATGACTTTCATAAGCAATATTAAAAGGTGTCAAAGTGACGGAATTTCAAGGGCAACTATCAAAAATGAGCACATCATTAGATGCTGATAGTGGCGTGCCAAGCTACCAAATGGTGTTAGATACTCAGCACGTTGATATGAACCCTTTAATTGGCCAGAAAATTGAGTTTCGCTTTGCTGGAGAAATTCACTGTCAAGCTTGTGATCGTCGTACCAAGAAAAGTTACAGCGGTGGTTTTTGCTTTCCTTGCTCACAAAAATTAGCGCAATGCGACCTCTGCATGATGAAACCTGAAACATGTCATTATGATGCAGGTACTTGCCGTGAGCCCCAGTGGGCTGATGACGTATGTATGCAAGATCATTATGTTTACCTAGCGAATAGCTCCGGTATTAAAGTTGGCATCACACGCTTTAACCAAATTCCTACTCGATGGATAGACCAAGGCGCCACTCAAGCGATCCCCATTTTCAAGGTTAAAACCCGCCATCAGTCAGGTTTAGTCGAGGTTATCTTTAAATCTCATGTCGCTGATAAAACAGATTGGCGTAAAATGCTCAAAGGGTCTGCTGAACCTGTCGATTTAAAAGCAAAGCGTGATCTTTTAATGGCCGAATGTCAGGATGAGATAAGTGCACTTCAACAGCGTTTTGGAGATGATGCCATTGAAACGTTAGCCAACGAGTCAGTGGTCGACATTAATTTTCCCGTACAACAGTATCCAGAAAAAGTTAAATCTTTTAACTTTGATAAAACACCTGAAATTAGTGGTGAATTACAAGGCATAAAAGGTCAATATCTAATATTAGATGGTGGCGTATTAAATATTCGTAAATTTAGCGGCTATCACATAACAATGATCACCGAAGGGTAAGAAGACATGTTTTATCAATTAATACGTAATTTGATGTTCAAACTTGATGCGGAAAAAGCGCATCATTTAGGGCTAAATGGACTTAACATCCTCGAAATGAGCGGTTTATCATCACTATTGTATCCAAATCCACCAGCAACACCCGTCAAAGTAATGGGCTTAACATTTCCCAACGCTGTCGGTTTAGCTGCCGGTCTAGATAAAAATGGTGACTATATAGAAGCCTTAGCTGGAATTGGTTTCGGCGCTATCGAAATCGGCACCGTGACACCTCGACCACAAGATGGCAACCCTAAACCTCGCTTATTCAGGCTACCAGAAGCAGAAGGTATTATTAACCGAATGGGTTTTAATAATCTTGGCGTCGATCACTTAGTCGAACAAGTGAAGGTTGCTCAAACTGACGCTATCATTGGTATTAATATCGGCAAAAATTTTGATACGCCCGTTGAAAAAGCTGTTGATGATTACTTAATCGGCTTACGTAAAGTTTATGCTCATGCTGATTACGTCACCATTAATATTTCATCACCAAATACACCAGGCTTACGCACCTTACAGTTTGGTGAGTCATTAAATGAATTATTAAAAGCACTCAAACAAGAACAAGCCAAGTTACAACAGCAGCATGAACGTTATGTGCCTATGGCAGTAAAAGTCGCCCCCGATCTTGATTCAAATGAAGTAAAAGAGCTTGCAGAAGCGTTTACAAAGTTTAATATCGACGCCATTATTGTCAGCAATACAACCATGTCTCGCGAGGGTGTTGAGAGCCTGCCGTTTGGCGATGAAGCAGGGGGCTTAAGTGGTCGCCCAGTATTTGAAAAATCGACTGGGATTGTTCGACAATTTAAACAATGTTTACCCGAAAACTTGCCGATCATTGCAGCAGGTGGGATTATGTCTGGTGAAGATGCCGTCAAAAAATTAGAAGCAGGCGCTAGCCTTGTTCAAATCTATAGTGGCCTAATCTATCAAGGACCCAAATTAGTCCAAAATATTATTAATTCAATTGAACAAAGGAAGTAACAATGGAAGCAGAATCAAGTAGCCTAATAATGGCATGGTTAATCAACATTGCTTTTGCAATTGCGATTGTTGTTATTGGTCGAATAGTTGTTAAGTGGCTGGTAAAGTTAGTTCGAAAACTCATGGTGCGTGCAGATTTAGATCCAATCTTAATTAACTTTATCGGCTCAATTGTTAATGCAATATTACTATTATTTGTATTTATTGCCGCACTCGATAAATTGGGTGTTGATACAACATCTCTGATCGCCTTATTAGGTGCTGCCGGTTTAGCTATTGGTTTAGCACTTCAAGGATCATTACAAAACTTTGCTGCAGGCGTTATGTTGATTGTATTCCGTCCTTTCAAACTAGGTGATTTTATTGAAGCCGCCGGTGTTGTTGGTGTTGTTGAACAAATCAGTATTTTCAGCACAATCATGAAAACAGGCGATAATCGAGAAATCATTGTTCCCAATGGTCAAATATATTCAGGTGCAATAACTAATTTTTCAGCTAAAGATACAAGACGTATTGATATGGTCTTTGGCATTGGTTATGACGATGATATGCTCAAAGCAAAAAAAATAATGGCAGATATTTTAACTGCCCATGAATTGATTCTTGCAGAACCCGCTCCTGCTGTAGCCGTAGCAGAACTAGCTGATAGCAGTGTTAACTTTAATGTTCGCCCATGGGTTAAAAGTGGTGACTACTGGGGTGTTCGCTCAGAACTAATTGAACAAATTAAATTAGCATTTGATAAAGAAGGTATCTCAATTCCTTATCCTCAAATGGATATCCATTCGGATAAATAAAATGAATTGTTAATCTATACCCAAACTACTTAAAGAGAGGTGTTGTGTTATGAAACTTAAGATGTTGTTTATTAGCCTATTAAGCTTAGTTTTAATAGGCTGTGTGGATACCGCCTCTGTTAGATATGGCGATACAAAACCACATTATAAAAATGGTCCTCCACCTCATGCACCTGCCCATGGTTATCGCCATAAACACAGAAAACACGATATGTACTATGACTCAGGTTTAAGTGTATATGTTGTTATGGGCCTAGCTGATCACTACTTTGATAATGGCATTTATTACCGTTACCGTAAGGGTGACTGGCAAGTAAGCGCTAGCATTGGCGGTCACTGGGAAGATACTGTTAACCGCGCCGTTCCTTCAAAACTTTATAAGTCAAAAATGAAGGATATTAAACATAAAAAGAGTAAAAAACACGGCAAAGGAAAAGATAAAAAGAAAAAGTGGGATGACGACTAAAAACCATCTTTCCATTTCCTAAGTACCGTAAATACTTGCTGTGATGTTTCTAGCTGCTGAGAAGACCATTTCTCAGCAGCTTTTTTAATGGTAATCTCATCACAGCGTAAGAAAGGATTGGTTTGTAACTCAAGTGATAACTGTGATGGCACACTGGCTCGCCCTTGCTCGCGTAAAACTTTTGTAGCAAGAATGCGTTGTTTAATATCAATGTTTTCAGGCTCTACCGTCGCTGCAAAAGCTAAGTTTGCTAATGTATATTCATGAGCACAATAAATATTCGTTCCAGGTGGTAGTGCTGAAATCAACGTCAATGAGTTAAATAATTGCTCAGCAGTTCCCCCTAATAATCGGCCACAACCTGCAGCAAATAATGTATCACCACAAAACAGGTTATCCTCTATTAAAAAAGCAATATGATCAGCAGTATGGCCTGCGACATCAAGCACGGTGATATCTGGAAACCCTTCTACAACAATTGAAGAAATATTAGACCCATGCACTGGAATATTGTATTCCGCTATCAATTGAGACACCCCTCCAATATGATCATCGTGATGATGAGTGATCAAGATGCCCGCAGGTATAAGTTGATGCTTCTCAATGGCTTCAATAACCGGTTCAGCATCGCCAGGATCAACAATTAAAACATGTCGCCTATCCGAAGCATGAATTAACCAGATATAATTATCGTTAAAAGCAGGAACTGCATCTATTTTTAGCATGGTATCTTCATTGTTTAGGTAACTTCATGGTTGATTATAAGACGAATACTGAAAAAATGATCGCTCAATGGTGGCAAAGCCCGCTTGGTCATAGCGTCTTAGATCAAGAGAAGACTGCAATACAATCACTGACCTCTCATTTTCACGGTCACTATCAACTTCAAACCGGTACAGAACGGTCTTTATTGCCATCACTTCCTAGATCCTGTGTTCAAAAAGTGATGGCAAGCTCTGCCGATGTTTATGGCGATTGCAAATCATTACCTTTTAAATGTCACAGTATTGATACTCTGTTATTAAGCCATGTATTAGAATTTTCCAGCGATCCCCATCAAGTATTACGTGAAGCAGAACGTGTTTTAGTCTCTGATGGCACCATTATATTATGCAGCTTCAACCCTTGGAGCTTGTGGGGTTGTCGACGATTATTTTCTTGGCAAGATATTCCACCATGGCAAGGAACATTCTTTAGCCAAACAAGAATAAAAGACTGGCTTGCCTTATTAAACTTTGAAGTTATCACTACAGAACGCTTACTGTTTCGGCCACCCGTTCAAAGTGCAAAATGGTTCCAGCGCTTTAAATTAATAGAACGATGGGGAAAACGGTTATGGCCGCTCTTCTCAGGAGTAAGCATTCTTATTGCAACAAAACGTACAATTCCTTTAACTCCGGTTACAATGCCTTGGCGAGCAAAACAATTATTTCCTAGCCCATTAACTCAACGTCCTGTGAGTCGAGGAAACGTGAAAACAGTGCAAAGTGCGAGTATAAAAGAGACCTAAAAATGGCAGAACAAACAAAACGTCAGGTTGTATTGGATACGGAAACAACCGGCTTAAGTACCTCAGATGATCACCGAATTATTGAGATTGGTTGCGTCGAAGTGATTAACCGTCGTTTAACAGGCCAAACCTTTCATCAATATATCAATCCACACCGTGAAATTGATGCTGGTGCAATGGAGGTGCATGGAATCACCCAAGAATTCCTCGCCGATAAACCTAAATTTGCTGAAGTTGTAGATGATTTTATGCAGTTTATCGAAGGTGCAGAACTCATTATCCACAACGCAGCATTTGACGTTGGCTTTCTGAATCATGAATTAGGCAAAATAAAATCAGAAAAACGTCGCATTAAAGATGTCAGCACCGTGCTTGATACACTTAAACTAGCACGTGATAAACATCCGGGCCAGAAAAACAATCTAGATGCCCTATGTCGTCGTTATGACATTAATAACGCTAATCGTGAACTCCATGGCGCCTTACTCGATTCCGAAATATTAGCCGACGTCTATCTTGCTATGACTGGTGGTCAGGTTAGCCTTTCTTTAGCAGCTGAAATCTCAACAGCCAACAACAAAAGTGACAAGGCCGGCGACATTATACAAAAAGAGCGTGGGCCATTAAAAGTGATTAGAGCAAATGAACAAGAATTAGCAGCTCATGAAGAGAATTGTCAGCTTCTCGACCTAAAAAGTGGTGGCGAATGTGTGTGGAACAAATCAGACAAGATTTAAACTAAAAACTAATTTCACCAGAATACTTGAAATTAAATTTTGTGCCCCCAAATATCTGGATTAAGACAATCAATCCGGAAACTTAGACACATGAGTAACGAAGAAATCGACAA
>ENA-ORXI01001312-ORXI01001312.1-sediment-metagenome-genome-assembly--contig:-NODE-1312-length-19483-cov-23.252293_pt1 | contig 19483 bp, 18 predicted proteins | sample MGYA00237861_ERZ511468 | MGnify/ENA primary metagenome ERZ511468 (study PRJEB26299, sample SAMN06266213) | sediment metagenome | isolation source: Hudson Canyon methane seep mesocosm | place...
AGAGGGCTAAAGATGGAGATTTGTCGTCCCCATGCTGGAAAATGGGAATAATGTAATCATTTTCAATCTTGACTAATATAATCCAATGGATTATATTTAAAAGCATGCAAACAATAGTTGAATTACCAGAATACAGACAAAGAGCTTCTCGGCTATTAAATGAAGTAGAGAAAAAAGGAATTATTAATTATTTGGCAAGTCACCCACAATCAGGTGCGGTAATGCAAGGGACTGGTGGAATCAGGAAATTTCGCTGGGCTACTGGAAATAAAGGAAAAAGTGGCGGTGTACGTATTATTTATTATTATCACAATAAGTTAATCCCACTGTTTTTATTAACGGTATTTGGGAAAAATGAAAAAGATAACTTATCAAAGTCTGAGCGTAATGAACTTGCTAAGTTTGCAAACCTCCTTTCCAAAAATTATGGTGAACCAGATGTCTGATTTTTTTAATAGTATTAAGCAAGGGCTAATTGAAGCTATTGAATATTCAGAAAATAAATGCCCTAAAGCAATCGTACATAAATTTTCTGCTATTGATGTAAAGGCTACTCGGTCTAATTTAAATATGAGCCAAACAGAGTTTGCTTCTGCCTTTGGAATTAGTGTTAGTACATTAAGGCATTGGGAAAGAGGTGATAGAAAACCCCAAGGCCCTGCATTAGTATTATTGAATGTAGTCGCTAAAGAGCCTCAAGCCGTATTAAATGCACTTGCTGGGTAAAATAATTTTCTCCAAAACCAACATTTTTTGCGAAATGGCTTATATAACGCTAGGATAGCGTTTTTATTGAAATCATTTAGGAATGAGTATGTCATTAGCCATTGCTTACAGTCGAGGACGTTCAGGGGTTGATGCGCCGTTAGTGACTGTCGAAGTCCATATTTCTAACGGCTTGCCAGCTTTGAATTTAGTGGGCTTGCCCGAAACCGCAGTGAAGGAAAGTAAAGATAGAGTGCGTGGAGCTATTATCAATTCTCATTTTGAATTTCCCTTGCAGCGGATCACCATTAATTTAGCCCCTGCGGATGTGCCGAAAGAAGGCGGGCGGTTAGATTTAGCGATTGCTTTGGGTATTTTGGCTGCGTCAGGGCAAATTCCTAAAGATGAATTGGCAAAATATGAATGTATTGGTGAATTATCGTTAGGCGGTGATTTGCGTGCGGTGAAAGGTGTTTTACCCGTTGCATTGCAAGCGAGAAATATAGGGCGACCTTTATTTTTACCGCATGATAATTTAGCGGAGGCGGCCTTAGTGCAAGAGGTGGCTTTATTGCCTGCGGTTAATTTAATGGCGATTTGTGCGCATTTGAATGGCCAGCAATTATTAGCTTTGGCGACTCATCAACCGCCTGACAATAATATCGATAGTTTGTTAAATTTTTCAGATGTACAAGGGCAGTTTCATGTGAAACGGGCGTTGGAAATTGCGGCAACAGGACGGCATAATATTTTAATGCTAGGCCCACCGGGTACAGGAAAATCAATGTTAGCCTCACGATTTCCGAGTATCTTACCGCCCCTAAGCGAAGCACACGCGTTACAAAGTGCCGCGATTTTATCGATTAGCGACCAAAATTTTAATATTAAAAATTGGTTAACGCCGCCCTATCGTGCACCGCATCATACCGCATCTGCTCCAGCATTAGTCGGTGGCGGTAGTCATCCTAAACCTGGTGAAATTTCATTAGCTCATCACGGGACGTTATTTTTAGATGAATTACCTGAATTTGACCGTAAAGTATTGGAAGTTTTACGCGAGCCTTTAGAAACAGGGCATATCAGTATTTCACGAGCCAGCATGCAAGTTGATTTTCCGGCTCAATTTCAATTAATTGCGGCGATGAATCCTTGCCCTTGTGGTTATTTAGGCGATGCATCAGGGCGTTGTCGTTGTAGTACCGATAAAGTAGCCCGTTATCGCAGTAAAATTTCAGGACCGTTATTAGATAGAATTGATATGCATATCGAAGTGCCGCGTGTGTCACATGATGTTTTGCGTAAAGGTTCGGTTGGCGGTGAAGAAGAGAGTGCCGTGATTCGTGCCAGAGTGATACAGGCACGTGATTATGCATTGCAGCGTGCAGGCAAAGTGAATAGCGCCTTATCAGCGGTGGAAGTAAAACAGTATTGTGAATTATCAGAAGCGGGGCACAAATTGCTCGAACAGGCGATGACCAGTTTAGGATTATCACATAGAGCGTATCACCGTATTTTGAAATTATCACGCACTATTGCGGATTTAGCCGGTTCTTCAGGGATTGAAATCACTCATTTAAGCGAAGCGATTGGTTATCGTAAATTAGATCGCACGGGAATATAAGCGTGGTATGAATTTTAGGTGACTAACTGCAACTTAATTTCTAATGCTTTCATGATACGTTGCACGGTATTCCATGTAGGTTGAGTTTTACCTGATAAGGTTTTATACAGGCTTTCTCTATTTAAGCCTGTTTTATTTGCAATAAACGCCACGCCTTTATGCTTAACGGCATGAGATAAAGCAGTAACAAATATTGCTGGGTCATCTTCTAAAAAAGCCTGACTTAAATAATCGCCTATTTCAGCATCAGTGAGTAAATAATCAAAAGGGTTGTAGGGGGCGGTTTCTGTTTTCATTGGGCTACCTTATAAATTTTTAGCAAGTTCTTTGGCTTTTTTAATATCATGTTGTTGCGATGATTTATCACCGCCGTGTAGTAGGAAGATAATGCTGCGATCACGAATGGTAAAATAGAGACGATAGCCTTTTCCTGTGAAGATACGTATTTCACTAATGCCGTCTCCTAGGCTTTTTATATCGCCTAAATTACCATTAGCAGCTCTATCTAACCGCATCGCGATTGCAAGTGAAGCCTGTCTATCTTTAAGGCTTGCCATCCATTTGTTAAATAATTGAGTCGTTCTAATCTCGTAATTCATGACGATAGTGTAGCTTGAGAGCTACTTGGTGGCAAGAGAGGCTGCGTGTTCTTAGTAGGAATCTATATGATCTCAACAGTAGATTTCTGATAAAAACGGTACGTTAATTATGCTTGTCTATTTAAAGCCCTCTCCTTGGGGAGAGGGTTGGGTGAGGGGAGCTTTAGTCAGCGTTTAAAAAAATGAAGGCTAAAGCCTTCGCCCCAATTTTTGACTCAATAATTTAGAAATTTTTGTAGGATGGGTAGAGCGTCTTGTTGCGAAACCCATCATTGTGATGCGCGACAGTGATGGGTTTCATTGCGTGCCTACTTAATTCTACCCATCCTACAGGTATTCTAAATGTCCCCATCTTGTACTATATCCAACGCCAGTGCTTCTGCACTTTTAATACCATCAATACTGGCGGATAAAATCCCCCCTGCATAACCGGCTCCTTCACCAACCGGATACAATCCGTGCGTATTGATGCTTTGAAAGTCTTTGTCACGTTTTATACAAATAGGCGAGGACGTGCGAGTTTCTACGCCGGTCAACACTGCATCAGCCATTGCAAAACCTTTGATTTTTCTATCAAAGACAGGGATCGCTTCACGAATAGCCGCTATGGCAAATGGTGGTAAGGCTTTAGATAAATCACCGATCGTAATGCCCGGTTGATAAGAGGGTGTTACTGCTGCGAGTTGGGTTGATGGCTGGTTTTTTAAAAAATCACCGACTAATTGAGCGGGGGCGTTGTAATTTTCACCACCTAAAACATAGGCTAAAGATTCCAGTTTACGTTGTAACTCTATGCCTGCGAATACATGTTCAGGGTAGTCGCGTTCGGGATCAATACCGACCACGATAGCGGAATTAGCATTGCGTTCGTTGCGTGAATATTGTGACATGCCGTTAGTGACCACCGCATTGTCTTCTGACGTTGCCGCTACCACTGTGCCACCGGGACACATGCAAAAACTATAAACACTGCGGTTATTTTTACAATGATGCACGAGACTATAATCCGCTGCTCCGAGTATCGGATTGCCTGCTTGTTCACCAAAACGCGCTTTATCAATCACAGATTGTGGATGCTCGATACGAAAGCCAATTGAAAACGGTTTTGGCTCAATATACACCCCCTCATCTAATAGCATTTGAAAACTATCACGGGCACTATGACCAATGGCGAGAATAATATGGCGGCTGTGCAGAATTTCACCACTGTTTAATGCCACACCACTGACTTGCCCTTGTCCATCACTGCTTTCATCGCGGAGTAATTTTTCGACTTTTTGTTCAAAACGAATTTCACCGCCTAATTGGATGATTTCAGCCCGCATCTTTTCAACCATCGTGACCAGTTTAAAGGTACCGATATGCGGTTTATTAATCATTAAAATTTCTTCAGGTGCACCCGCTTTAACAAATTCCGTTAATACCTTGCGGCTTAAATGGCGTTTGTCTTTGACTTGGCTATATAATTTGCCATCTGAAAATGTGCCAGCACCGCCTTCACCAAACTGCACGTTAGATTCGGTATTGAGTTGACGGTCTTTCCAAAGTCCAAAGGTGTCTTTAGTGCGTTGTCTGACTTCTTTGCCACGCTCTAAGACGATAGGTTTAAAGCCCATTTGTGCCAAAATCAATGCCGACATCATACCGCCGGGCCCAAAGCCTATAATAATCGGGCGTTGTTGGTTTGCATTTGGAAAATCAGCCGCTGCTTGCGTCACAAATTGATAGCGCGTGTCAGGCGAGGGCTTAACGGTAGATTGTTCGGGAAATTTCTCTAATACGGCTTTTTCGGCTGCATCGGTTAAAGTCGCATCAATTTGATAGATGAGTAAAATATTTGCTTTTTTACGGGCATCAAAGCTGCGTTTAAAGATAGTAAAATTCAGCAGCTCTTTAGCTGAAATTTGCAGTTTATCGATAATGGCAGTGGGTAAATCAGCATCGCTGTGAGCTAACGGTAATTTGAGTTCATTGATTCGTAACATTTGCTTTTACTTAATTGGCGAAATAGAAGAGTTGAGTAACTGTATTTTAGGCTACCAACTTAAGACGGGACAGATAATATTTAAACACTGGGATTTCAATCTCGTAGTTTTAAATGTAGTTGGTACGCAGGTCTTTAGCCTGCCTTTTATGAATGCAGGCTAAAGGCCTGCGTACCAAAGTTATCCCTCAGCCTACGCTGTCCCTTCTTAAAATGGTAGCCGTATTTTAGCATGTTAATTTTTTATCGTTCCCACGCTCTGGCGTGGAAACGCATTTTAAGACGCTGGCGCATCTAAGGCTACATTCCCACGCTGGAGCATGGGAACGATGCAAATTGGAGCGAAGACTCAATAGGCTGCTCTATCCATATTTTTATGAGCAAGAGGTGAAGTGAGGGGCGGTTTTTTACGTTATAATTAAGCCATTTTTTGCTTCAAACTATTTGCCATTGTGACTAATTCAACTAATGATTTATCGACCTTTCAAGGTCTTATTTTCTCGCTCCAACAATATTGGGCAGAGCAGGGCTGTGCGTTATTACAGCCACTGGATTTAGAAGTGGGTGCAGGGACTTTTCATCCTGCGACGTTTTTACGTGCTATCGGTCCTGAGCCTTGGAAAGCGGCGTATGTTCAGCCTTCACGCCGCCCAACTGATGGGCGTTACGGTGAAAATCCCAACCGTTTGCAACATTATTATCAATTCCAAGTGGTATTAAAGCCGTCGCCGCTGGAGATTCAAGATTTATATCTAAATTCTTTACGCCATATTGGTTTAGATTTATTAGAACATGATGTTCGTTTTGTTGAAGATAACTGGGAATCACCGACCTTAGGCGCTTGGGGGCTGGGTTGGGAAGTGTGGCTGAATGGCATGGAAGTGTCACAGTTTACTTATTTTCAACAAGTGGGGGGCTTAGAATGTCGTCCGGTGACCGGCGAATTAACCTATGGCTTAGAACGTTTGGCGATGTATATTCAAGGTGTGAAAAGTGTTTATGATTTAGTGTGGACACATGGCGCGGAAGGCGATGTCACTTATGGCGATGTGTTTCATCAAAATGAAGTGGAAATGTCAGCGTATAATTTTGAACATGCGAAGGTGGATTTTTTATTCGCGAGTTTTGATACTTATGAAGCTGAATCTGCAAAACTTATTGAACAAGATTTACCGTTACCCGCGTATGAAATGGTATTGAAAGCCTCGCATGTGTTTAATTTACTCGATGCTCGGCATGCGATTTCGGTGACGGAACGTCAACGCTATATATTAAGAGTGCGTAATCTATCGAAAGCGGTGGCGACCAGTTATTATGCCTGCCGTGAAAATTTAGGCTTTCCGATGCTAAGTAAAACAGGAGCGGACTCATGAGTCAGAGCGAACATTTATTATTTGAATTAGGCACGGAAGAACTACCACCTGCTTCATTACGTGCGTTGAGTGAAGCGTTGGCAGCAGGCATTGAAAAAGGCTTAAGTGAATTAGAATTAGCTTTCGGTGAAACGCTTATTTATGCCACGCCAAGACGTTTAGCGGTATTTATTAAAGATGTCAGCACAGAACAAGCAGATAAAAGTGTTGAAAAACGGGGGCCTGCAATTCAAGGTGCATTTGATGCTGACGGTAATGCAACTAAAGCCTGTGAAGGTTTTGCTCGCGGTTGTGGCACGACCGCAGACCAGTTAACGCGTATAAAAACCGATAAAGGCGAATGGGTGGCGTTTAATCAGTTGATTAAAGGGAAAGCCAGTGTTGAATTAATCCCTGCGGTTATTAGCAAAGCGATTCAACAATTACCGATTGCAAAACGTATGCGTTGGGGTAATTCTAAAATTGAATTTGTACGTCCGGTGCATTGGGCGGTGCTGTTGTTGGGTAAGCAAATTATTGAAACTGATATTTTAGGTTTAAGCACGGGTAATACCAGTTATGGCCATCGTTTTCATGCGCCTCACGCGTTGACGATTACGGCGGCTGAAGATTACGAAGCTTTATTATTAGCAGAAGCAAAAGTGATTCCGAGTTTTGCTCAACGTATTGCGATGATTAATGATGCAGCAAAACAAGCGGCTGAAAACGTCGGGGGTATTGCTCATATTGAAGCGGATTTATTGGAAGAAATTGCCGCACTCAATGAATTTCCGGTGCCGATTACCGGTAATTTTGATGAGCGTTATCTAGCGTTGCCGAAAGAAGTATTAATCACCACCATGCAGATTAATCAAAAATACTTTCCGGTGAAAAATAGCGAAGGCGAGTTATTACCGCATTTTATTACTTTCAGTAATATTGAAAGCACTAATCCGGCATCAATTCAGTCGGGTAATGAACGGGTGATTATGCCGCGTTTAGCGGATGCAGAATTTTTCTGGAATCAAGATCGTAAACAGCCGTTATCAGCTCATTTACCCCAATTAGACGCGATTATTTTTCAGAAAAAACTCGGTAGTTTAGCGGATAAATCCGAACGAGTTGCACAGCTTGCAAGTGCGATTGCCAAGGCGTTAGGTGTTGATGATAGCTTGGTGAAACGTGCAGCGGTATTGGCAAAAACTGATTTAGTCACCAATATGGTGGAAGAATTTGGTAGCTTACAAGGGTTAATGGGGCGTTATTATGCTTTAGCGGATGGTGAACCTAGCGAAGTGGCGTATGCAATTGAAGAACAATATATGCCGAAACAATCAGGCAGTGCAACCGCTCCGAGTGTGACCGGACAAATCTTAGCACTGGCAGAAAAAATTGATACTTTAACGGGCATTTTTAGTGCGGGATTAATTCCCACGGGCGATAAAGACCCGTATGCTTTGAGACGAGCGGCATTAGGAATTTTACGGACTATTATTGAAAATAATCTGCCATTGGATATTGTGGCGAGTATTAAGCTTGCATTAGCCCAATTTACACATGAATTTGAGCAAGAAAAAACACAGGCATTAGTCACCGCGTTTGTTTATGAACGCTTAAAAGGCTATTGTTTAGAGCAAGGTTTTAGCGTTGATGAATTTGAGGCGGTTAAGGCGATTGCACCAGCGAAACCCACTGATTTTATGGCACGTTTACACGCGGTTAAAAGCTTTCGGGCTTTAGTCGAGGCGGAGAGTTTAGCGGCAGCCAATAAACGGATTGCCAATATTCTTAAAAAATCAGAGTCTGTGACGATTAAAGTGATTGATGGTTTAGAAGAAACGGCTGAATTAGCCTTATTAGCCTCAGCTGAACAAGCAGAACAGGCGATTAAACCATTATTGGCAAAGCATAATTATCAAGCGGCGTTAAATCGTTTAGCGGTTTTACGCCCTGAAGTCGATGCGTTTTTTGATGAAGTGATGGTGATGTGTGAGGATTTAAACTTGCGTGAACAACGTTTGGCGTTACTGACTAAGTTATCAACGCTATTTTTACAAATTGCGGATATTTCTAAATTGCAGGGTTAAGTATTCAATAATATGATTGGGGCGTTGAGTTTACGCCCCACTTTAAAGATTATTGTCTTTGATATAAATAATGCTATCGAGACTATCATTAAATGCACGGACTATTTTAGGGTCAAAATGTTTACCGGATTCATTATTAATTAACTCAACCGTGGCTTCAACACTCCATGGCGTTTTATAGGGGCGTTCCATGGTGAGGGCATCAAATACATCAACAAGTCCGGTGATACGACCGTGTAAATGAATCGCCTCCCCTTTTAAACCAAAAGGATAGCCGCTGCCATCCCATTTTTCATGATGGGTTAAGGCAATAATACTGGCTATTTTTAATAATTTACTTTTTGACTCTTTTAAAATGTTGTAGCCCAATAAGGAATGTTTTTGCATAATCGCCCAATCTTCCGCGTTTAATTGAGTCTCTTTAAGTAACACTTTATCAGGAATCCCAATTTTACCAATATCATGCATCGGCACGGCGAAGCGAAGTTGTTCAACTACTGTTGCGTTTAAACCTAGATGCTTCGCTAAGACTTCTGCATAGAGACCCACACGAATAGTGTGTGAGGCGGTGTCTTTATCTCTAAATTCAGCGGCTAAACCTAAGCACTGAATAATTTCTTGCTGGGTTTCACGTAATTCTTGGGTTTTTTCTGCAACTAAGTTCTCTAAATTATGTGCATAATAATGATTTTTTTTATGAGCTAAGTGCATTTCAAGCAAATTATGGATACGGCTGCTTAATTCTTGCCCGTTAAAGGGTTTGCTAATAAAATCTCTGGCACCTGAGTTTAACGCTTTTAAACGTGTTTCATGATCATTTAAGGCGGTAATCATTAGCACGGGAGGGCGAGGTGAAAAATTTAATACATCAAATTTTTTAAGTACCTCAAACCCAGTCATTTCTGGCATATTAATATCAAGCAGCACAATATCAGGAGGCGTGTGTTGATAATGCTCAATCGCTGCAACAGGCGATTGAAAAAAACTTATATTAAAATAAGTATCTTCTAAAAGTTCCTCTATAATTTCTAAATTAATTTCATCATCATCAATCACTAAAATAGTGGCAGATGGAATATTATTTATAGGCATACAAAAATTATGTTTTGATGGTTAAAGGCCTTAACGACCTTGTATTGTAACGTGTTTTGCTCTACAGTAAACGCTGTTTTATAGAGAGTACTGGTTTAAATAATATGAAAATACTTATCATCGATCGTATTAAATTATTTCAAAGAATGATTGCTCATGAACTCGATAAAACCGATATTATGTATTATTTTTGTTCATCGGGTGAAGAGGTTTTATCATCTTTAAAAGATGAAGTGTTTGACATGATTTGTTTGCCACTTTTTTTAGATGATATGGATGGTTTAGTTTTATGTAGCCACATTAGGAAAAATCCTAATTATCAATTTATTCCTATTGTTTTAATGACAGCTGACAATACGCCAGAGGTGATGAAAGAGGCATTAGACGCTGGTGTAACGGATATATTTGATAAAAAAAATCTGAAAAGTTTAATTAATTTTATTATACATGGACACCAACAGAATCGAGAAGTCAGTGGGAAAATCCTTTATGTAGAAGATTCGCGTTCACAGCGTTTATTAGTCCATAATATGTTGACGTATTATGGGCTGAGTGTCGATGCTTTTGAATCCGCTGATGAAGCATGGGAAGTCTATCAACAGCAGCATTATGATTTGGTGATAACCGATATTGTTTTAGAAGGTTCAATGAGTGGCATTACATTAGCCAATCATATTCGGTGTTTAGAAGGTCAAAAAGGTAATGTACAATTATTGGTGTTGACCGCTTTTGATAATAATTCAAGCCGTATTGGCTTGTTTTCACTAGGTATTAATAATTACTTAACCAAGCCTATTATTGAAAAAGAACTGATAGCAACCGTTAGGGTGATGCTGGAACGCCAACAATTATTAGATGAACTAAATGTTGCTAAACAGCGTGCGGAAAAAGCAGATAATGCTAAATCGCAGTTTTTAGCCGGTATGTCACATGAATTACGTACACCTTTGCATGGTATTTTAAGTTTTGCTAGATTTGGCATCCAAAATAGCATCGCTAAACCTGAAAAATTGCTTAAATATTTTAAACGTATTGATAACAGTGCGGAACGCTTGTTACTATTACTGGATGATTTATTAGATTTATCCATGCTTGAAGCAGGAAAAATGACGTTGGATAGAAAACAGTCCGATTTAAACTTAATTATAAAACAGGTTATTAGCGAACAACAAAACTATTTAGACGATAAAGAAATACAATTAGTACTGGAAGCCCCTCAGGTAGAGACTAAGGCATATTTTGATAGTTTACGCATAGCTCAAGTTGTCACTAATTTAGTATCAAATGCGATTAAGTTTACTATTTCGCAACAAACTATTTATATCAATTTTGCAGCGGCACAGTTGATGATTGATAATAAAAGCGTGCCTGCTTTACGCTTCAATATCTTTAATGAAGGCGATAATTTAGCAAAAGTAGAATTAGACGCTATTTTTATTAAATTTGTACAAAGTAAAACAAATTATCAAGCAGGGAAAGGTACAGGACTTGGTTTGGCGATTTGTAAAGAAATTATACAGGCTCATCAAGGTAAGATATGGGCTGAAAATAAACAAGGCGGCATTTGTTTTTCAGTGGTGCTACCTTGTGTGGTAACGGATGAGGCTTAAGTTATTTTTAGTTATCCTAATGGTATTTAGTGTGATTAATACAGCGTCTTTTGTTGCTGCATTACGTGTGGTTAACACACAGCAGAATTATGAGCGGGCATTATTCAATAAAGCGGCCGATAAATATAGTAATGGTTTTAAGCAAGCCATAGCGGCAAGTTTTGATATTGCCCAAGCGACCCAAGCGTTATTTTTAATTAATAACACAGTGACGCGAAAGGAATTTAAACGCTTTTCTAATATTGTATTGAAAGGGCATCCTGAAATACAAGCGTTAAACTGGCTGCCACGTATTACTCATGCTCAACGCAAGAGCTATGAACAGACCTTGCAGCGTGAAGGTTTTGATCCAGCGATGATACTAGAATATCAAATGAGCAATCAATTAATGAAGGCTAAACAACAGGCTTTTTATTATCCGTTGCATTATCTTGAACCGTTTGAAAAAAATAAAAAAGCCTTTAGACTAAATTCCTATAGCAATCATGAATCATCAGCTGCAATTGATTTAATTACTACGCAACAAGATATAGCTATTAGTGGTCCGACAACTCTGGTTCAAGAGTATGGCAATGAAAAAGGTATTTTGATTTTTTATCCTGTTTATCAGCAGCAACAACAATTAGGACTCGTTGAAGTGGTATTGCGTATGGATACGTTTTTAACATTTATGAAGAATAAGTTTAATATGGATGAATCCATACAGGTTTATTTATATGAAATCACTGCTCAGGAAAAAATCCCCTTAAGTTCAATGTTAGATATTAACCATCACGGTGATTTTTATTATAAGCTTGATTTTTTGATTGCTCAGAAAAAATGGCAATTAGCATTTTTTCCTAGTGCTATATTATCTGAGAAAGTGGCAAATCAACAGGATGAAATTTATACGATTTATATGATACGTAGTGTGGGTATTAGCCTGATTATTTCAATTTTATTATTTATCTTACTTTATCAAAAACAAAGAGCAGAAAAAAATGCGAGAATCTATAAACGGGCTGAATTACGCTTGAAGCAATTAATGCATCAAATGACTCAAGGTTATTTTTTGCATGATATGCAGGGCTCTATATTAGAATTTAATCAGCAAAGTTGTGATTTACTGGGTTATAGTCAATTAGCACTACAAAAATTATCTATCGATGATATTAGCCCATTAAGTGAATCACAATTACGTATGATTTGGTCACAATTTAAATTAGGTGAAACCCAAGTGATGCAAGGTTATTTTCGGCATAAGCAAGGGCATTTAATGGCGATTGAATCGCGTGTGAATTGTTTTTTATTAAAGGGTAAATGGGTGTTTAGTTCTTTAAGTCGCGATATTACCGAAGAACTTAAATATAAACAGTCTTTAACAGCCGCTAAATTAGTTGCCGAACAAGCAAATAAAGCTAAATCTGAATTTTTAAGTAATATGACCCATGAATTACGCACGCCATTACATGGTATTTTAAGTTATGCGAATTTTGGTATTGAAAATATTGACAAGGAAAACAAAGCCAAGAATTTAAAATATTTTCAGCGTATTGATACCTGTGGACAGCGTTTATTAGTCTTAATTAATGATGTATTAGATTTGTCGAAATTAGAGCTAGGTAAAATGGTGATGAATGTAGAGCAGCATAATGTGCAGACATTGTGTCAAAATTGTTTAAATGAACAAGAACTGCGATTAACCGCTTTAAATTTAACCGTTAATGTAGATGTTTTAAATGATACCTCGGCAATCTGTGATGCACCGAAAATCACTCAAGTGATTACCAATTTATTATCCAATGCGATTAAATTTTCCCCCACAGGTGGTCAAATTTGGATTAAGCTAGAACACGGCAAACTGGATAATATGACCGCGTTAAGTGTGAGTATTGCTGATGAGGGTGTCGGTATTCCTCAAGGTGAATTAGAGCATATTTTTGAGCGTTTTATTGAAAGTAGCCAGACGAAAAATAATGCGGGCGGCACGGGTTTAGGTTTATCCATTTGTACCGAAATTATTAAATTGCATCGCGGTAAGATTTGGGCGGAACACCGTGAAACAGGCGGCACGATTTTTAAATTTGTGATACCTATTTATTGATATTTGTAACATGCTAATACTGAAGCATATTATGTTGTCAAAAATTGGGGTGAAGGCTTTAGTCTTCATTTTTTGTTACACATGAAGGCTAAAGCCTTCGTCCCATTAATTTAATAGACTGCTTTATCCATATTTTTATGAGAAAGCCATGGGTGTAGACTTTAGTTTGCCTTTTAAAATAGTAGGCTAAAGCCTTCGCCCCAAACAACGTTATTTTAGACAGTTTCCTTAAATCATTATTAGAGTCTATAAGTTAGGGTATAATCTGCAGCTAAATCGCTTAGTTTAAGAAAATTTATCATGTCAGAACCTTTTATCTATCCTAAAAAGACTATTTGGCTTTATCTACGCTCTAGTCTGTTGTTTATATTAGTCTTATCGGTCACGGTAATGATTACACCCTTTATGTTATTGGCGGCTTTATTGCCGTATCAATGGCATTTTAAACTTGCTCGTTTTTGGGGGCAGGGGGTATTATTAATGGCGAAATGGGTATGTGGGATTGATTATGAGATTTCAGGCTTAGAGCATCTTCAAGCTCAAAAAAATGCGATTGTTTTGTGTAAACATCAGTCTGCATGGGAAACCATTGCATTAGTCGCTTTATTACCGCCGCAAGCTATTTTGCTTAAAAAATCATTATTATTGATTCCGTTTTGGGGCTGGGCAATGGCAAGTTTAAAGCCGATAGCGATTGACCGTTCATCGCCTAAAAAAGCATTAAAACAACTTTTAAGCCAAGGGGCAGAGCGGTTACAAGCGGGATTTTGGGTGGTGATATATCCAGAAGGAACACGCATGTCACCAAACGAACACGGTAAATTTAGTGCCAGCGGTAGTTTATTGGCACAACGCACCGGTTATCCGATTATTCCGATTGCTCATAATGCGGGCGAGTGTTGGCCGCGTAATAGTTTTGTCAAATATGCGGGATGCATTCAGTTAAAAATTGGTGCACCGATTAGGGTTGATGGGCGTAAAAGCAAAGTCATTAATGAGGAAGCGGAAGGGTGGATTAAGCACACAATGCAAACGATAAGTTTGCAAAAATAGGGCTGCTCACTATTGAGAGCGGTTTCATTATAATAATAAAATAGTAATATGTTATGAAAAAAATAATCATTATGGGTCTTTCACTGTTTGTTTTAGCAGCGTGTTCTGAAAAAGAACAGTACACACAATTAGTGCATGAAAAACTGCTCAATGACCCTGATGTGAAATCCTATCATTTAGATGTTGAAACCATGACTGAGTGTATTGTGGATTTATCCAGTAAAAAAATGCCAGGCTTTGCGGCGTTTGAACCTGATCGTAAAACAGCGTATTTGGGGTATATTAAAATGTTAGGGCTGAAAAAAGCAGAAAAACCTGAAGTAGTATTGAAAGAATTGAAAGAATTATTTGGTTCTGCGCGTGGATTAGCGGATGCCCACCGTAATTATTCAGAAAGCTATTTAGAATGTATGTCAACCGTGACTAATCGTGCTTTAGATGCCAAGGAAGAAGCCTTAGCTGCAGAGTAAGGGAAAAAGTTGATGCAAGATGATTTTAGTCGTTTAGATAAGGCGTTTGCTAAATTTTTAACCGCTCGCTGTGAGTTGAAAGTCGCTGCAGAACAAGCGGCTTTTTCTGAGATTATTTTAAATTTATCGTATGCTCAAAGTCAGGGACATAGTTGTTTAGCACTCAATAATCAGCAAGTACAGATTATTGAGGCATCAGGGCTGGCGAATGGTCTCGGTGATAAACCTTTAGTATTAGAGGGTGAGCACCTTTATTTACAACGCTATTGGGGCTATGAATGCCAGCTTGCGGTCAAAATACAGGCTTTAAAATCAACGACCTACACGGCTAAACAGCTGAACACAGCCGTTGACCGTTATTTTCCTAAAACGACTGAGATAGATTGGCAAAAAGAAGCCGCTAAAGCAGCGGTGAGTCGAGCGTTTACTATTATCACTGGTGGGCCGGGAACGGGAAAAACCACCACCGTGGTTAAAATCTTAGCTTTATTGCAAGATTTAGCCGCTCAACCATTAAATATTGCCTTAATTGCTCCGACAGGCAAAGCGGCGATGCGTTTACAGGAATCGATTGGACAAAGTAAACAAGGTTTAGCTTGTTCGGCTGCTATTAAACAGTTAATTCCTGAAAAAGTGGTGACTATTCATAGTTTATTAGGGGCTAAAACCCCTTCACCGTATTTTAAATATAATCATGAACGGCGTTTACCTTATGATATTGTGGTGGTCGATGAATCATCGATGATTGATTTAGCGTTAATGGCTAAATTAGTCAATGCCTTAAAAGATAATGTACGCTTAATTTTATTAGGCGATAAAGACCAGCTTAGTTCAGTAGAAACCGGCACGGTATTAGCCGATTTAAGTGCGGCGTTGCCTGATTGCACCCAAGCCTTAAAAAAGTCGTATCGTTTTTCAGGGCATATCAAAAAGCTTGCAACCGCGATTAATGAACAGCAGGCAGAACAGGCGTGGCAGTTATTATCGGATGCTGATAACAGTGTGAGTTTATTAACCGAGAATGTGACACTGTATATTGCTGAACAATATAGTCATTATTTGCAGTTATTAAAACAACAAGCCGATTTTAAAACTATTTATGCGGCGTTTAATCGTTTTCAAGTGTTATGTGCCACGCGTTTAAGTGTGGATGATATTAATCAGCATGTTTTAGGCAGCTTGAAACAGCAAGGCTTGATTCAACAGCAAAGTGATTGGTATGCGGGACGACCGGTGATGATGACTAGAAACAATCCGATATTGCAGCTTTATAATGGTGATATCGGTATTTGTTTGCCGGATACTGAAAAATCAGGGCAATTGATGGTGTTTTTTTTGTTGCCGAATGGTGATGTGCGTAAATATTTACCCGCTCGCTTATCGGCGTGTGAAACGGTGTTTGCAATGACCATTCATAAAAGCCAAGGCTCTGAATTTAACGAAGTTTTGTTAGTATTGCCTGAGGTGTTAAATCCGATACTTACTAAAGAGTTGATTTATACAGGAATGACACGGACTAAAGAGAATTTGAAAGTGTTAACCACTAAAGAGATTTTCGTTGCCAGTTTGATGAGAAAAGTAGAGCGTCAAAGTGGTTTAGCGGCACGGATTAATTAAAAAAATATCCCCTCATCCAACCTTCTCCCTCTGGAGAAGGCTTTTAATAGTCAGATGTTTATTTTTGTGCAGCTGCTTCCATATCGGTAACACGTTTTTCTAGTGCTTCAAGGCGAGCGCGTGTTTTAGCTAAGACACCTTTTTGGACTTCAAATTCTTCGCGGGTGACTAAATCCATTTTACCTAACGCACTTTGAACTAAGGCTTTGCCATTTTTTTCAAAATCATCTTTGAAATTATTAAGACCAGGTGGAATGGCATCACTTAAACGTGCAGCAATATCTTCGATAGATTTGGGATCAAACATAGTTATCCTAATTAAATTAGAGAGAGTTAAAAATTTACACTAAACCAGTATTGGTAATCGATACATATTCACGACATATTTTTTCAATATCAGCTTGGTCTAAAGGTTGTTGCATTAAGAGACAATAATAATGGTCATCATTTTCAGTAAAGGTAATACAGTTTTTACATTGCCCAAAGCTATTATTACCATTCACATTTTGCAAGGCAACCAGTGCTTCATATAATGCAGCACCAATGGAATCAAATTGTTGGTTGGCAATCGCTTCTTCGGCTTTAGTAAAGACATCAAAAGGCGTAATGCTATTTAATAATTCGCGGCCTGCTGGCAAAATTAATAAATGTACAATCCGCTTATCGACATTATCTTGTTTTTTTTCAATATATTCTTTGCGTACCAGTACTTGTAAGGTTTGTGAAACTGTTCCTTTGGTTAAGCCTAAATAATCGGTGACAGCTGCGGGCGTATCGCTAAAACGATTGCAACTGGCGAGATAATCCAATGTTTGCACATGGACGGGCTGTAATCCGAGTATGGAATATTTTTTACGTTGTTCAGCTCTTAATAAGGTGCTGATACGTTCAATTAATTTTAAAGTGGTTAAATCGTGCATAGCCGATATTTTAGCATGACTATACTAGCGTGTGGATAGGAAATAGCAGGAGAAGACCTTGTAGAAAACAAGGTCTTTGAGTTTAGTCTTTAACCGTCTGCATTAATTTTATGCACTACTTCAACTAATAATGTTTCAGCTTTTTGATTATCCACTTGGCAAGTGCCGGCATTTAAATGTCCGCCGCCATTGTAAGCTAAGCAAAGTTCACCGACATTGGTCTTAGAACTACGGTTTAAAATAGATTTACCAATCGCAAATACTGTATTTTGTTTTTTCATGCCCCACATGACATGAATAGAAATATTAGTATCTGGATAAAGTGCGTAAATCATAAAACGATTAACCGCATAAATAGTTTCTTCTTCGCGTAAATCTAACACGACTAAGTTATTATGCACCGTTGAACAACGTTGAATTTGTTGCTTCGCTTTTTCTTCATGTTCTTTGAAAAGCTCAACCCGTTCATGCACATCAGATAATTTAATGATATCGTCAATACTATGGTCACGACAGTAATCAATGAGGTTCATCATTAATTGATAGTTCGAAACGGTAAAATCACGAAAACGACCGAGTCCGGTACGGGCATCCATTAAGAAATTCATTAAATTCCAACCTTCTGGATTTAAAATTTCTTCTTTAGAAAACTGTGCGGCATCGCCTTTATCAACTGCAATCATCATTTCATCCCAGGCTGCTGGGAATTTATCGCTGCCACCATAATAATCATAAACAACGCGAGCTGCCGACGGTGCATCGGGGTCGATAATATGATTATCTTTTTTCCCATTACGAATGGTTTCACTTAAATGATGATCGAAAGCGATATTAACGCCCTCTACATACGGTAAGTTAGTGGTAATATCATTATTGGTGATTTCAATCTTACCATCTTGCATATCTTTCGGATGCACAAAGGTAATATCATCAATAATATCCAGTTCTTTTAATAGCACCGCACAAACGAGGCCATCAAAATCACTACGGGTGACTAATCTAAATTTTTTATCACTCATAAATCTTCTCTTTTAATATAGTGGCTATTTTATAAGGTATTAACGCCAGAATCTGTGGCAACTAATACGACATCGGCAGGTCTTAAGCCAAATATGCCCACACTGACTACACCCGCTAAATTATTTATTAATCGTTCTAACGCCAGTGGCTCGACAATTTCTAAATTATGTACATCTAAAATTTCACAACCATTATCGGTAATATAATTTTCACGCCAAATAGGTTGGCCGCCGAGTTTAACCATTTCACGGGCAATATAACTACGTGCCATCGGAATCACTTCAACCGGCAGTGGAAAATCACCTAAGACTTTAACGGTTTTGCTTTGGTCAACAATACACACAAATTTTTTGCTGGCACCGGCAATAATTTTTTCACGGGTTAATGCACCGCCACCGCCTTTAATCAGCTGTTTAAGCGGATTGACTTCATCAGCCCCATCAACATAAACATCTAAATTGCCTGATTCATTGAGTTCAATCACCGGAATGCCAATTTTTTTAAGGCGTTCAGTGGTGGCAATAGAGCTAGAAACCGCACCTTTAATATCATCTGTCAGCTTGAAATCCGCTAAACAATCAATAAAATGATTTACCGTTGAACCGGTGCCGACACCTAAAATGCTAACACCTTTAATATATTCAAGTGCCGCTTCCGCCGCTTTACGTTTACTTTCGTCTTGAGTCATGATTATTCCTTAAGCTTTGGCTAATTCAGCACGCATGTCATCAATGACTTTTTTGTAATCAGGTTGGTTAAAAATCGCTGAACCCGCGACAAACATATCTGCACCAGCCGCTTTAATTTCACGGATATTATCAGTTTTAACACCGCCATCAACTTCGAGACGAATATCATAACCACTGTCATCAATCATTTTACGCACAGTTTTTAGCTTATCTAACGTTGATGGAATAAACGATTGTCCACCAAAACCTGGATTTACCGACATTAATAAAATAATATCCACTTTATCCATGACATGATCAAGATAATGCAGCGGTGTACCAGGATTAAACACTAAACCTGATTTACAGCCTAAATCACGTACCATTTGTAATGAACGATCCATATGCGTTGAGGCTTCAGGATGAAAGGTAATCATACTGGCACCGGCTTTTGCGAAATCAGGAATAATGCGATCAACCGGATCAATCATTAGATGCACATCAATCGGAGCTGTCACGCCATGTTTTCTTAGGGCATCACAGACCAAAGGGCCAATGGTTAAGTTGGGTACAAAATGATTATCCATTACATCAAAATGTAC